>ERZ1035044.6-NODE-6-length-118466-cov-35.100067_pt1 | contig 118466 bp, 113 predicted proteins | sample MGYA00520588_ERZ1035044 | MGnify/ENA primary metagenome ERZ1035044 (study PRJEB33766, sample SAMN09781698) | gut metagenome | biome: gut microbiome | host: Homo sapiens | place: Madagascar | study: EMG produced TPA metagenomics assembly of the PRJNA485056 data set...
ATGAGGTTGACTCTCCACCGTCAGATTTTAACTTTGACACTATGCTTCCTGGCCGGGTCTTCACTATGGCCGGGGAGGAATACCTCTATCTTGAAGACATGGGCAACAATAACCATATGATTATCCGTCATGAAGCTATCCGCAATACAAGTTTCAACGACCAGCCTCAAGTCCTGAGCAACTGGTTCAGTGGTCTTGACGCTGGGGTTCAGGCTATGGTTCAACCCGTGTCTATATCAAACCCAGCTCCGAGTGCACTCTATCATTTACTCACTGGGTTAGACGAACAACATAGTCACGGTTGGTTACCTGATAACTTGGATCCCTTCCCCGCAGCAGCAGCCGATGTGACCACTGTGAATCCGAGTGGGACACCTCAAGCTTTTGCCTTATCCCTTGCGGATCTGATGCGCCTGTCTACACCGGAAGGTCCTTTCCCTACCTTTAGGTTACGTGTAGGTGCACGTGAAAGCTGGTGGTGGCTACGTACCCCTTCTACTGTTAGCTTAGGCAATGCTTGGTCTATATTAAGAGGTGTATCTCCTGAATTTGGCTCTCGTGGTTTTTTGGCCGCCAGACGTTTATCCCAAGTTAACGATTCCGGTGGAGGAGTCCGTCCCGTCATCATCGTACACCAGTAAGAGCTGCAAATAAAAAACTTAATGGAAATATCAAGAATAAAATCCCCCACCAAACGTCAAGAGTTGGTGGGGGATTTTATTCTTACAGAAAGCCTACGCCTACTCTAATCAGTGGTTGAACTCACTGACAGTGCACTTAAGGTCGTTTTTTTCTATTCAAGAAATCATAGAAAGCAAAGAGAGCAATTCCCCCCACAAAACATGCAATCCCAGCTTTTAAGCCTTGAGGGAAGAAAGAAAGTTCTACGACATGTTCACCTTGAGGAGCGGTGACTTTCATGAAGCCTTCTTGGGCCTTATCTAATGTTACGGCATGTCCATCTAGTTTGGCGGACCACCCTTTATCATAAGGTAATGTGAGGAAAAGGTCACCAGAAGTCTTGGCATTATAAGTCAAACGAAGTCCATTTTTTACTTGTTGGGTTTTCACCTGAGTTTGCTTCAGGTTATCCATGGCTGCTTGGTATTTGGTGTTATCCAAAGCCCAGAATCTTGTGATGCCAAAGGAAACTTGTGCGTTTTCCGGGAAGGAAACACTCACCGTTAGTTTTGTCTCTTTTTCAGAAGTTCCCAAATTATAAAAATTACCAACATCTTTACTATTGACGTTATAAGAGTGAAGTACTTTTTTTCCAGAATGAATGGTAATCGTGGTCATTTTTGAATTATCATTAATATAGCTTACTTCAGGTAACTCAAGATAAGCCTGACTATGTGCGGGCACGGTAAGTGCATAAGTCACTGAAACACCACCGTCTTCTTCGGCTTTACGTCTAAGAGTAACTTGTTCTTTCCCGCCGCTTATCGTGCTGTTACTGGTTTCTGAGTCTGGATAAATCTGCGTGAAATATTTTTCTTTACTGTGCGTCAGCTGACGGAGAAAGTCTTCTTGATTACTTATGGTTGCTCTTTCTGAACTGCTCAGGACGGCATCTTTGTAGCCATCTTTTACAAATATCCCCGCCGACTGTGCATTTTGATTTTCAAATAAAGAAGGTTTTATTTGCTTAAAACCGTATTTCTCAGGCTGAAATTGATTGATATTATAATTTATGGAAAGAAGCGAATCCATGAGTAACGTGTTTTCAGGATAGCGGAGATTAAGGTAGGTACTGTCTGTATGAAACCCTAAAAGTCCCAGGACCCGACTGGAATTACTATTACGGACAGAAGAAAACTGTGATAAGGCATTATAATTATATTTCATGCCATCATTTGCTGTATCGGGCACCGTGTTTTCTGTGCGCACAAAGGTATTTCCAGAACGTTCAATAATATTTTGGGCGAGAGGTTGAATGAATGAAGTTTGGGTGTTGTAGTATTTTCGGCTGGCAAAATTCCATTCTTTCTTAACTCCTGCGAGCTGGTAGTAGCCATTTAAGCCTGCTTCTGCACACATGAACAAAGCAAGGATGGCAGCTAAAGCTCTCCAAGGAAGCCATTGTTTAAAGAAGGTAAGAAGAACCAAGAAGTAAGCCAGGGCAAAGAGCAGGGTCAGCGCAAGCTGTAGCGTATCGAGATAAGGATAGTCTCCAAGTAAAGCAGCAGCAACAAACCCAAGGGAAAGCAGCACAAAGGGGACTAAAGTCATCCAGAGTTTTAAAGACTTGAACCGCGTGAGAACTTCACAGGCCATAAGTAAAAGGAGAAGAGAAAAAAGAAAAGCATAACGATGTAAAAACATGTTTGGAGAATGCATCCCTTGCCAAGCCAAATCTAAAACTTGCAGATAAAAAGAGGCAATCAGAAACGCAAGTAGGGCTCCAAAAGCTATTTTGGTTCGCCATTTTACTTTGGGGAGAAAGAAGAAGGTAAGAGCAAGGAGGAAGGGGATGAGTCCTAAATAAATCATTGGGACAGCATCATACTGAGTTGTATCATAGGCCCCCACGAAGTTTTTAGAAAAAAGATCAAAAACGGCAGAGTTTTGTGTCCAAAAATCAGTGATTTGCGAAACAGCTTGTGTATTATTCGCTTTCAGATCAAGATACATTGGAAGAAGCATCACTAAACTTGTCACAGCAGACAGTGTTGAAGTAATTGCAAAATCAAAAAACTTTTTCCATGACCACTTTGTAAATGTCGAACGTGCTAAAAAGTACAACACTAAGAAAATCGCAACCATAAAGCCAAAATAGTAATTTTGGATGAAGAGAAGGCTTAAGCTGATAAAATACAGTTTACGCTTGCCGAAATCTTGAAGTCCATGCAAGCCCCAGATGATGAGAGGAAGCCAGATAAAAACATCGAGCCACATGATGATTTCAACTTGACTCGTTAAGAAGCTCATCAAGGTAAAAGATGTAGATAGCGCGAGTACGATAAGGGAGGAGAGCGATTTATACATGTTTTTCAATGCAACAAAGCTTGAGAGACCAATCGATCCAAACTTTAAAAGTGTAATCAGATAAAGCGCATCTGGCATCGTGTGAACATTGAAAAAATAAGTCAGGGGCATGAAGAAACTTCCCATATAGTAAGCAGAAAAAGCATAAAGGTTAAGCCCCAAACCATTCGTGAAAGTATAGAGGAAACCTAAGTTACTATTATGAAGAATATCGCGATAAAGTGTGTGTATAGCAACATACTGATGATAAGCATCGCCAGCGAGGATAGAAGTGTCACTCCCCCAATAAATACCGAGGAAAGCGAAAGCTATCGCAAGTAATCCAGCAGGGAGGATAAAACTTCCGAGCATTAGCCAAATATTTTTCTTGATAAAATCAAACATACATTTATTATAACCTAATTTCTTATTTATAAAAGAAAAACTGGACTAGTCCAGCTTTGTTTTTAACTCGTTTGCGATTTCCTCTAACCGATTATTTTTATTAACCTGAGGGATTTTATAGCCGATATAGTAAGGAGAAGTGATAAACCGTGGGACAATCTTACAAATATAACGCTGGCTGTCCGGCATTTTATAGAAGAAAAGATTGTAAGAATCACAGCGCCCATTCATGTAGTCGTTGAGTAAATATTGTGTAATACGCTGAACCTTATCAGCCAAATGATCGATATGTTCAAGTTGTGAAATGATGACATTAAACTCCACAAACCCCATAATCGGGCGAGTAGAGATGGTAATGTCGACACTGTTTTCTTTAAGCGTCACACCTTCAAAATTTTCAGGAGAGATGTGTTCGTAACCATCAGCCTCTTCCAAACCAACAATCTGCATGTGCGGATGACGTAATGTTCCACCAGAATGTGGGCCAAAATTTTTAAACATAAGTACGGATTTATATTGGGGGTTATCCAATAGTTTCTGCCAACATTCAAAAGCAAAGCGAAAGACTTCTCTATTTTCTTGGACGGAGTAGGTCGACACATCTCCGAGGTGTTTATCCGACTCGATAATTACCGTCATCAAAGAGTTTTCGACAGTGGGAAATTTGTTTTTGAGCCAAATTTTGTGCCCTTGTCTGTCCAAAATATCTTTGAGATTAGGGGTATCGCAAAAAGGGCAAACTCGCTTTGTTTCCGCAAGGTTTGCGTATTTATTTTTATTGATTTCCATGTTAAAAATTAAAGGATTATCTGTGTGTTCAATCATATTTCTATTATAGCATTTCGCAGTCTATTTATTTCTCGAAAAAACTGGTATAATAAATCGTTACCTATTATTTACTTCAGCCTTCAACTGAATGTAAGCTTTTTTGTTTTTCTAAAGAAAAATAGGAAATCTAATAAAAATAGAAAGAGATGGTGAACAAATAATGGATAATTCAAAAACAAGAGTCGTTGTCGGTATGTCTGGTGGCGTTGATAGTTCGGTTACAGCTTTAATGCTGAAAGAACAAGGTTATGATGTCGTTGGTGTTTTCATGAAAAACTGGGACGATACTGACGAAAATGGTGTATGTACAGCTACAGAAGACTACAAAGATGTAGCAGCAGTAGCGGATCAAATCGGTATTCCCTACTATTCTGTCAACTTTGAAAAAGAATATTGGGACCGCGTATTCGAATATTTCTTGGCCGAATATCGTGCAGGACGTACCCCTAACCCAGATGTGATGTGTAATAAAGAAATTAAGTTTAAGGCTTTTCTTGATTACGCAATGGAACTCGGGGCTGATTACGTAGCAACAGGCCACTATGCACGTGTAACCACAGACGAAAACGGCACAGTTCATATGCTTCGTGGTGTGGACAATAATAAAGATCAAACTTATTTCTTAAGCCAATTGTCACAAGACCAACTGAAGAAAACAATGTTTCCACTTGGTCATTTGGAAAAACCTGAAGTACGTGCTATTGCTGAACGTGCAGGCCTTGCGACAGCGAAGAAAAAAGATTCGACAGGAATCTGTTTCATCGGTGAAAAGAATTTTAAAGAATTTTTAACAAACTATCTTCCTGCAACTTCAGGTAAAATGATGACACTTGACGGTGTAGAAATGGGGACTCACGCAGGACTCATGTATTATACGATTGGTCAACGTGGTGGTTTGGGAATTGGTGGACAACACGGTCAAACGACGAGTGATCCTTGGTTTGTAGTAGGGAAAGATCTGAGTACAAATACGCTCTATGTGGGACAAGGCTTCCATCATGAACATTTGTACTCTGATAATTTAACTGCCAGTGAATTGAGCTTTACGCGTCCAATGCCAGAAGAATTTGAAATGCATTGTACAGCCAAGTTCCGCTACCGTCAAGAAGATACAGGTGTGACAATCTCTGTTAAGGGTGATAAAGTTGCTGTCAAATTTGATGAACCTGTACGTGCCATCACTCCAGGACAAGCCGTTGTTTTTTATGATGGTGATGAATGTCTCGGTGGTGCGTTGATTGACTTTGCTTATAAAAATGGCCAAATTATGCAATACCAATAAAATAAGAGAAACGTGGGGGAACCCACGTTTTATTTTTGATTTATTTTTAAATTTGTTATAATTTAATTATAATCAAAAACTTATTTAAAGGTGCGGATATGAAAAAAATTGGAAAAGGAAATCTTGTTTTACTCGCTTTAGTATTGGTAATGAGTCTCGCATTTATTTGGAGTAAAAATTACAAAGAAAAAACCACACAATTTGATGACAATATTATACTCCCCCAGTTGATGTCGCATTTTGAACAAGGAGAAACAGCAGAGAAACTGGCTGCACAAATTGCTCAAGGCGATTACTCGAATATTCAAGGTAAATGGACAACTGAGGAGGGTGTGAATTGCCAAATTGATGGCATACGACTTCTTTTAGGTAAGCGTGAATATTACATGGTAAAAGGGGGCTACGATGAATACGGTATACCTTATATTATGACCGACGATAAGCATTCGGCAAAACTATATTTTTATCCAGTAGGCAAGCCGATTCCGACACTTCAAGAAGATGGTACGGTTGTCGTCTCAGATATGGCAGATCCGAGTGATACAAGCAAAAATCGCCTCTTATTTGCACAAACAGTACTCCCTTCAGAGCAAATAAAAGAAAACGTTTTCCATCAAAAAAATTGAGCCTCAATGGCTTAATTTTTTTACGCTAAATCCTGTAAAGACAAGTCGAAATAAACTTTTAGACTCTTTAAGGGTATTCTTTATAAAAAAGAAGAAAAAAAGTATTAAAAAGCTTTCATTTCTCTCATAGTTGTGATATACTAAGTCATAAGACTGTAGACAGTCAAATTGTTGGAGGAATTTTTTTACAAATGAATGAATTTGAAACATTGTTAAACAGCGTTGAGGACGTTAAAGTACGTGACGTCGTAAAGGGTGAAATCCTTACTATCGAAAACGGGCAAGCAACAGTTGCTATCGTTGGTACAGGTGTTGAAGGTGTCCTTACACTTCGCGAAATCACAAACGACCGTGATGCTGATATCAATACATTCGTAAAACCTGGTGATATTCTTGATTTGCTTGTTATCAAACAAATCGTTGGTAAAGATGCTGAAGGTGCAAATGTATACCTTCTTTCATTGAAACGTCTTGAAGCTCGTAAAGCTTGGACTGAACTTGAAGGTAAAGAAGGCGAAATCCTTACAGTTAAAGTTACTAAAGACGTTAAAGGCGGACTTTCAGTAGACTATAACGGTGTTCGTGGATTTATCCCAGCGTCTATGATTGATACATACTTCGTTAAAGATACTAAGAAATTTGTTGGTCAAGAAATTGAAGCTAAAATTATCGAAATCAACGCTTCTGAAAACCGCTTCATCCTTAGCCGTCGTGCTGTAGTTGAAGCTGAAACTATCGAAATGCGTAAAGAAGCTTTTGCTCAATTGAACGAAGGCGATATCGTTGAAGGTACTGTTTCACGTGTTACTAACTTTGGTGCTTTCGTTGACCTTGGTGGTATTGACGGACTTGTTCACGTTTCAGAACTTAGCCACAACCGCGTTAAACGTCCATCAGACGTTGTAAAACCTGGTGATAAAGTTGAAGTTAAAATCTTGAAACTTGATGAAGAAGCTGGTCGTCTTTCACTTTCTCTTAAAGCTACACAAGCTGGCCCATGGGAACAAGTTGAAGAAAAAGCACCAGTTGGTTCAACTGTTGAAGGAACTGTTAAACGTCTCACTGACTTTGGTGCGTTCGTTGAACTCTTCCCAGGCGTTGAAGGACTTGTTCACGTTTCACAAATCTCTTGGGAACGTGTTGAAAATCCAAAAGACGTACTTAAAGTTGGTCAAGTTGTGAACGTAAAAGTTCTCGACGTGAAACCTGAAGAAGAACGTATCTCACTTTCAATCAAAGCATTGGAAGAAGCTCCAGCTCGCCCAGCTCGTAATAACGAAGATGGTGAAAAACGTGACCGTAAACCACGCGCTCCACGTAAAGCAGCTAAACCAAGCTACGATCTTCCAGAAACTCAAGAAGGTTTCTCACTCGCAGACTTCCTTGGTGAAGACTTCGACATCAACGATTTGTAAGAAAATCTCCAGAAAAGTCGCCTAAGCGACTTTTTTTGACCTTTGATAAAAAATTCTATCGGCAATTTGAAATTGACTTCTGAACTTAATAGTTCAGGAGTTTTTCTTTTTTATTGACGTTTCTTTGTGTTGATTGCGAAAGCTTAAAGAATTTCTGGAGGATACAGGATATTTCTATATTTTAATTTTTCTTAACTCAAACGAAAGATTGTGAATTGAAGAACCATGTTAAGATGAAAGAAAAATAATTAGAAAAGAGGAAATTCATTATGAAGAAGAAAAACAAGTATCGATCGGACTGATGAGCATTGCTTTATAATAATAAAGTTCAGCTGATTTATCGTGCTAAATAAGGATGAAGTAGGGTACAATGAAAAAAATAATATTACCAGTTGTAGCAGCTGTTTTCCTCTCACTTGGTGCTGTCTTTTTAGTCTATAGAGGTATCCCGCAGGAAGATCAGGCCTTTAAAACAAGTGAAAAAATAGATTTTTATATCATGTCGTCCAAAAAAATTATAGGTTTTGAGCGGACAGATAAAGGGGTAAATAAACGCTCAGAGGACAAAGTAAAGCTAGGAGAGCAGACTGCAACCCATAATCTCCAACCAGATTCTAAAAATAATTATTTTTTCCTATTTGAAGATTTTACACCAGGTCCTTTTCCTAGCGGTCCACAAACTGTTGTCAGTTTAGATATTGAAAAAGGGAGTTTATCGAAAGCAGAATACCCTGAGGGACCGATTACTGGTGCGGGATTTGATGGAAAGTTTTACTATCCTATGACCAGTCAACCTGGAGGAGGCTCGGTTCACAAATATGATAAGTCGAAAACTCTAAAAAAGCAATTTAGATTTTCAGATAAAGCTGATAATGTGATGCCTGCCGCAGCAAGCGACGGGAAATACCTTTATGTTTTGAATAATGTGACGAATGAAGGAGATGAGTATACACGCAATCACCTTGTGACTTTTGATACAAAAAATTTGGAAAAAGTAGATGAAAGGTTAATCGCTAATGCAAGTCCAAAAGTAGCAAACTCAGAAGGTTTCATGGATCTAAAACTCATAAGAAATAAATTTTATCTGACTAATAGAGGAAATCGCTTGAAGGGTAATCCTTATGAACCTACCCCGCAAGATAAATTAGTTATCCTTGATAAACATAGTTTGGCCCGCAAGGAAGTTAGCTTGGGACAAAATGAACCTCACAAAATTGCAGTATCCAATGACGAAAAAACTTTAGCCATAAGTCATGCAAATGATGGTTTTGACCCATCAATGGTAATAAGCTTCTACGACATAGACACCCAAAAAATCAGTCGTTTAGAACTTAAGGAATCATTTATGGAGAACAATTCTACAGAAGATATGCTGATTAACATCGACTTTGATAGAGAGGGCAAAGTTTGGATTTTAACTTGGAAAAATCTTCTTGTTTATGATTTAGTAAAAGAAGAAAAAATTTTCGGACTTGATTTAGAAAAATATGACTTGGAATACGCGCATTTATTGGCTTTGAAGAAATGACCCTCTTTGTCTATAAAAATATTTTTACCCTTTTTGTTGCTCATTTGGTTTAAAAATGCTATCATATTTTTAAGCAACCGCTTGCGTAAAAAATAAAAAGGGGAACTTACTCATGAATCAACAAAATTGGTGGCAAGAAATTGTGATGTATCAAATTTATCCGAGAAGCTTTCAAGACAGTAATGGAGATGGCATAGGCGACATTAAAGGTATCATTTCGCGTTTGGATTATCTTGCTGAGCTAGGGATTGGTGGTATTTGGCTCAGTCCTGTTTATCAGTCGCCCAATGATGATAATGGTTATGATATTTCAAATTATGAGTCTATTATGGACGAATTTGGGACGATGAATGACATGGAAATGCTTATTTCTGAAGCTGATAAACGTGGTATCAAAATTATTATGGATCTTGTTGTCAACCACACCAGTGATGAGCACCCTTGGTTTATTGAAGCAAGAAAATCTGAAGAAAATATGTACCATAACTATTATATTTGGCGTGATGCACCAGCTGATGGTAGTCTGCCTAATGATTTGAAATCAATCTTTGGGGGACCCGCTTGGCAATGGGACGACGTTGCAGAACAATATTATTTGCATTTGTTCAGTAAGAAGCAACCCGATCTCAATTGGGAAAATGAAAAACTCCGCCAAGCCATTTATAAGATGATGAATTTCTGGATAGATAAAGGTATTGGAGGTTTCCGTATGGATGTTATCGACTTGATTGGAAAGCAACCAAATCAAGGGATTACAGGGAATGGTCCAAAATTACACGATTATTTGAAGGAAATGAATCAAGCAACTTTTGGTAATAAAAATCTACTTACTGTAGGTGAAACTTGGGGTGCAACACCTGAAATCGCCAAGCAGTACTCAAATCCTAAAAATAAAGAGCTCTCGATGGTGTTCCAATTTGAACATATTGGTTTAGACGAAGCAGAGGGGAAAACCAAATGGGACTTGGTTCCCTTACAGGTTGCGAAACTCAAAGAGGTGTTCAACAAATGGCAAACGGAATTAGGAGATGAAGGCTGGAATTCACTCTTTTGGAATAACCATGACTTGCCACGTATTGTTTCACGTTGGGGAAATGATAAAGAATACCGTGTAGAATCGGCTAAAATGCTGGCCATTCTCTTGCATATGATGAAAGGCACGCCATATATTTATCAGGGGGAAGAAATTGGCATGACCAATAGTCCTGTTACTGATATTGAACAAATTGATGATATTGAAAGTCGAAATATGTATTTCGAGAGATTGGAAGAAGGTTACAGTAAAGAGGATATCCTTCATTCAATCAATGTAAAGGGACGTGACAATGCGCGTACACCGATGCAATGGAGCAATGCAAAAGCAGCAGGATTTAGTACAGGTCATCCTTGGTTAGCCATTAATCCCAACTATGAAAAAATTAATGTGGAGGCATCTCTAGGAGATAAAAATTCTATTTTTTACACTTATCAAAAGTTGATTGCTTTACGTAAAGAAAATCCTATCATCATCTGGGGCGAATTTGAATTACTTAAAGATACAGAGGAAGAAGTTTTTGCTTATATTCGCTCTTACAAAGGGGAAGACTGGTTAGTTGTAGCTAATTTCAGTGCTCACGAAAATCAATTTTCTTCCTCATATGATGTAAAAGAGGAGATCATTCATAACTATCCTGAGGCTATCGATAATGTGAAAGAACGTGTACTTAAACCTTATGAAGCATTTGTTGTCAAACTTAAATAATATACAAATCAACCTTACTTCAATCAGAGTGAGGTTTTTTTGTGCATTAGTTAACAGAAAAACATTTACATTTAAATTATTGACAAATGAAAAAGAATTACTTATAATAAAAGAAAGCGTTATCAAAAATATTGACAGATAATTTAAGGAGAAGTGATATAATGAAATTTGGAATGATTGGTCTTGGAAAAATGGGCTACAACTTAGTACAAAATGCTGTGGATCATGACATCGAAGTGGTGGCTTTTGATCAAAATGAAGCAATTGCGCGTGAAGCAGAAAAATACTCTGAAAAAATAACCGCAGCTCAGAGCTTGGAAAATCTTTTGAGTAAACTTCCAAGTCCTAAAATAGTATGGGTGATGTTGCCAGCAGGAGAAGCGACAAATTCAACAATTGCACAGCTTTCTGAGCAACTCTCTGCTGGGGACATCCTTATTGATGGCGGAAATTCTAACTATAAAGACAACTTGAAGCAAAATGAGGAACTTAAAAAGAAAGGGATTCACTTTTTCGATGTTGGAACTTCAGGAGGAATGGCTGGTGCACGTTCTGGCGGGAACTTTATGATTGGTGGAGACGATGAAGCCTCTTGGAAAGTGCTTGAACCACTATTTAAAGCCTTGGCGCAAGAGAACGGTTATCTCTATACTGGAAAATTAGGGAGCGGGCATTATCTCAAAATGATTCACAATGGTATTGAATATGGCATGATGCAGGCTATTGCTGAAGGTTTCGAGATTTTGGAAGCTTCACCTTATGATTATGATTACGAGGCGGTAGCAAAACTATGGAATCATGGTTCGGTTATTCGTAGCTGGTTGATGGAGTTAGCTGAAGCGCAGTTTGCTCAAGATCCAAAATTAGACGACATTGCAGGAAAAGTTGCAGCGTCGGGCGAAGGAAAGTGGACGGTAGAAGAAAGTCTAGATTTAGAAGTGCCTGCTCCAATCATTGCTCTTTCGCTTATGATGCGGAATCGGAGTTTACAAGAAGATACAATGACAGGAAAAGTTGTTGCTGCCTTGCGTAACGGCTTTGGTGGCCATGCAGTAGTGGAAAAGTAAGGAGATAAAATGGAATATTTGATTGGTCTTGACCTAGGGACGACTGCAACTAAGGCAGTCCTCTTTAAGAAAGACGGAGAAATCGTGGCAAGTAGTAGCCACGGCTATAAACTTCATCGGGATTCGACAGGAATGGCAGAAGAATCCCTAGAAGACATTTTCGAAGCTGTTTTGATTACTGTTCGTGAGGTTTCTATTCATCTAGAAGAGGAAGATCAGCTCTTAGCCGTATCTTTCAGTACACAACTGCACTCTCTTATTGCTTTCGACCAAAAGTGGCAACCTTTGACCAGAGTGATTACTTGGGCAGATACACGAGCAGTTGCTTTTACAGATGAACTGAAGGCTTCAGGACAAGGTTTTGAAATTTATCAACGCACAGGAACACCGATTCATCCGATGGCGCCACTCTCAAAACTTTTATGGCTGGCAAGTGAACGCCCAGAAGTTTTTGAAAATGCAGCGCATTATCTTGATTTGAAAGGCTATATTTTCTATCGTCTTTTCAAAACGAACAAGATGGACTTGTCGGTTGCAACTGGAACAGGAATCTTTAATATTCATGAGTTGAACTGGGACAAGGAAGTTCTAGAACTCGTGAAAGTTTCCCAACAGCAACTTCCGCAAGTCGTTGAACCTTATGAGATTGAAGAGGGAATGCCTTCAGAATTTGCGAAGAAGATGGGTATTCCTGAGACAACTAAGTTTGTTTGGGGTGCAGGAGATGGCCCGCTTTCTAATCTTGGAGTTAACGCCATTAAACCAGGAGTAGCTGCGATTACCATTGGGACTTCAGGAGCGATTCGTGTGGTAACAGACAAGCCACGTGTGGATGCGAAAGCACGGACATTTACCTATGCTTTGGACAAGGAACATTGGGTAGTAGGAGGTCCAGTTAACTCTGGTGGTGATGTTTTCCGTTGGGTAAGGGATCAAATTTTTGATGGGGAATTGAGCTTTGATGAAATTACTGAGATTGCCGAGCAGATAGAGGCAGGAGCAGAAGGCCTGCTTTTCCATCCTTATCTGGGCGGAGAGCGTGCCCCTCTGTGGGATGCCAATGCAAGAGGTTCCTTCTTTGGCTTAAATCACGGACATAATCGTAACCATATGGCACGGGCAGTTTTAGAAGGGGTGATGTTCAATCTTTACATGGTGGCTTTAAGTTTGATTGAAGTGACAGGAGATTTAAAGCAAATCCAAGCAACTGGTGGATTTGTCAGTTCAGAGTTATGGACACAAATTTTAGCTGATATTTTTGAACAACCAATTAATGTGCCAGAAAGCAAAGAAGCAGGCTGTTTAGCAGCTGTGGTAATGGCAGAAAAAGCCTTAGGACTTATTGATGATTTAGGCGTTGTCGAAGAAATGATTGGCTCTAATGCGACCTACACGCCCAACAACAAAAATTTTAAAGCTTATAGAGAATTATCAATCCTCTTTGTACAATTGGCACGTAGTTTTGAAGAAAGTTATAAGGCTATAGCTGACTATCAGCGTAAATAAAAGTTAGGAGTTTTTTATGGATTTACTTATCGTTTTGGTCGGAGTATTGATCTTGCTTTTCTTGATTGGGAAAGCTAAGTTGAATACTTTTGTCTCTCTGGTTATCGTTTCCTTTATTGTTGCCATGCTTCTTGGGATTGATTTAGCAAAGATTCCAGCTTCTATTGAAACAGGGATTGGTGGGCAGCTCGGTCACTTAGGAATTATCTTTGGGTTTGGAGCCATGCTTGGACGCTTGGTTTCAGATGCTGGTGGTGCATATCGTATTGCACATACTTTGATTGACAAATTTGGAAATAAGAGGATTCAGCTGGCTGTTGTTTTGGCTTCCTTTATCATTGGGATCGCACTTTTCTTTGAAGTCGGTATGGTTCTTTTAATTCCGATTATCTTTGCTATTGCTGCAGAATTGGCTATTCCAATCCTCTATTTAGGGATTCCGATGGTTGCAGCCCTGTCTGTGGCTCATGGATTCCTTCCACCTCACCCTGGACCTACAGCCATTGCAGGTGTTTATGGGGCAAATATGGGCTTAGTTCTTCTTTACGGCTTTATTATTGCCGTACCTACAGTTCTCATCGCCGGTCCTCTCTTTACAAAATTTGCGAAAAAAATGGTGCCGGATGCTTTTTCAAGAAAAGGCAATCTGTCAACAGTTGGGGAATATAAAGAGTTCAAACTTGAAGAAACGCCTTCTTTCTTGTCAGCAACGCTTACCTCACTTATGCCAGTTCTTTTGATGGCCATTTCTACTTTATATGTGATGGTGGCGCATGGAGGCAAAACACCCAAAAATCCAAGTGCGCTAGATAATATCGTTGCTTTTATTGGTAGCCCAGATGTGGCAATGCTTCTTTCACTCCTTATCGCTATCTTTACCATGGGGATTTTCCGTAAGATTCCAATGAAGCGTTTGATGGAATCAGCAGAAGCTTCTATTAAACAGATCGCCATGATGCTCTTGATTATTGGTGGTGGTGGTGCCTTTAAACAAGTCCTTATTGATGGTGGTGTGGGTGATTCCGTTGCTCAAATCTTCCAAGGGAGCCGTCTGTCACCGCTGATTTTAGCTTGGCTGATTGCCGTTGTTCTACGTTTGGCTTTGGGTTCTGCCACAGTGGCCGCTTTGACTGCCGCTGGACTTGTTTTACCCTTAATGGCAGCCACAGGTACAAATCCAGCTTTGTTAGTTATTGCCACAGGTGCAGGCTCACTTTTCTTTAGTCACGTCAATGATGCAGGCTTCTGGATGTTTAAAGAATATTTCAATCTCACAGTGAAAGAAACCTTGCTGACATGGTCGCTTTTAGAAACGTTGATTGCCATTGTTGGGCTCGTTGGAGCACTTATATTAAATGTGTTTGTATAAGAAAAAAAGCCATTAGAGAGCTTCTAATGGCTTTTTCTTATAAACTTTGCGTTGGAGAAACGACATCTTTAGTTTTCAGACTGGAAATCTTTTTAACACCAAGGCCGGTAAAAGCGCTGATGAGAGAAAAGACAGGAGAGAATAAACTAAAGAAGACGAAGGGCAGGTAAGTCAGTGTTGGGACCCCGAAAGTACTCGCAACAAAACTTCCGGCAATTCCCCATGGGATGAGGTAGTTGATAACTGTTCCGCCATCTTCTAGTGTACGTCCTAAGACCACAGGGTCAAGATTGGCCTTTTTGTAGACCTCTTTAAAGGCGTTTCCCGGAAGAATTACCGAAAGGAATTGCTCACCAATAAAGATATTTACACCAATGCTGGTAAACAAGGTCGTTGTAATCAAACTCTTTGGAGAGGAAAGTTTATGTGCAACTCGGTCCATGACTGTCGAAACAAGTCCTGTTTTCATAAGGAGACCGCCCAGAGATAAGGTAAGAATGATGAGTGATACTGTTGGCATCATGCTTTCAATTCCGCCACGTGAAAGCAAGAGGTCAATTTCTTGGTTTCCTGTTGCTGATTTAAAACCAGAATCAATCAATAAACCGAGGTCAGTAACTTTTGTATGTGGGTTCTGAATAAATATCATTACTAAAGCGATACCGATATTTAAAAGAATAGTAAGGATGGCAGGGATTTTTTTCCAAGCACAGATAAACATGAGGAGGATAGGAATGAAGGCCCAGCCAGAAATTGAAAAATGAGCATGTAGAACTTTTGTGACTTCAGCAATCTTATCTAGACTTGTTGCTTGGTTGCTGACACCTAAAATGGCAAATAAGACTAAGGAAACCAAAAATGCTGGAAGTGTTGACCACATGAGATTTTTGATATGCTTAAATAAATCCGCATCAACAACGGCAGCAGTAAGGTTTGTTGATTCTGAAAGTGGAGACATTTTATCTCCGAAAACAGCACCCGAGACAATCGCCCCAACGATGAGAGCAGGATTTAGTCCGAGCGTTGCACCGATACCAAAGAAAGCAATACCGATAGTCGACATCACGGTAAAGGCACTTCCTACGGCACTCCCTACAATTGCACAGACAATGAAGACTGAAGGTACGAACCATTTGACACTGATAATATCAAAGCCAAGGACCATAAGAGTAGGAATAATTCCAGCTTGAATCCATACAGCGATTAAGGATCCTACTAAAATAAAGATAAATATTGGGATGATGCCAGGTTTTATTCCAGAGATAATACCATCATGAATTGCATCGAAGGGCATACGTTTTACAGACATGTAAATCATGACAATACCGATAGCAAACAAAATGGCAATATTGGGGGCAATCTTAAAGCCGATTACGGAAAGGGCAATTGTTGCGATGACTAAAGTAAGCATGAGACAGGCTTCCATCATGCTGGGTTGTTTTATTTTTTTCATATATTTTTCCTTGTAGATTAACTTGTGTTTTGCAATTGTTTATGAACGTTTGTTAAACAATATCGGATAATTCCTCCACAGGATAAATAACTTATGTTCTGTGAGCTCATATCTTTCCTCCTTTTGAAATAAAAAAACACCCTCAGCTTAAGAAGCTAAGGGCGAATTTCTCCACGGTACCACCTTATTTTTAAAACAGCGAGTGTTTTTCTTTATCATTCATTTATTATTTTTATCCGCTCATTTTAGTGTAATTCAACAAATAGTCCTGATCGGTTCGCAGCAACCACCGACTTTCTGAACAAGAAAACTATTTCCTACTGGGTTAAAATGTTTTTTAGCTTATGTACAAGAATATATTAAAGTTTTTAATTTGTCAAAAATATTTACTCAAAGAATAGAAATATTCTGTATATTGATAATTATTTTAATTTTGAAAGGGGGATCTGTCGTAAATTCTTGCAAAAAAATCAAGGATTTGCTATAATCACTATAACCTTTAAGTGTGTCCAGAGAGGCAGGCAAGGTCAGAATCTTGAATGAACTTAATTAAAGTATATTATAGAGTATTTTCTGATACCTTCCCTAGCCCTTGGACTAGGGAATTTTTCTATATTGGAGTGTTTTATGGCAAAAAAAGAAATCATTGATGAAATCACAATGAAACGTGCGATTACACGTATTACTTATGAAATTATTGAACGAAACAAGGAATTGGATAAACTGGTCCTTATCGGAATTAAGACACGCGGTGTGTACTTGGCTCAACGAATCCAAGAGCGTTTGGCCCAATTGGAAAATATCGATATGCCTTTAGGCGAACTTGATACACGTCCATTCCGTGATGATAAGAAAGCGACAGAAGATACAACAGAAATTAACGTTGATATTACAGGGAAAGACATTGTCTTAGTAGACGACGTGCTCTATACTGGTCGTACGATTCGTGCAGCGATTGATGGTTTAGTTGACCGTGGGCGCCCTGCGCGTGTCCAGTTAGCAGTCTTAGTGGATCGTGGACATCGTGAATTGCCGATTCGTGCGGATTATGTTGGAAAAAATATTCCCACATCCCAAGGTGAAGAAATCATTGTCAACATGTCAGAAGTTGACGGTGAAGATAGCATCTTAATTAAGAAAGAAGAGGCTTAATCGTGTCCAGTAATACAGATATTCTTTTAAAAGTTGACGAAAAACCAAAAGGCGGGCAATGGTTTGGCCTTTCATTCCAACATCTCTTTGCCATGTTTGGCTCAACGGTTTTGGTTCCCATCCTTGTAGGTATTGACCCTGCGATTGCGCTGCTTAGTTCTGGTTTAGGGACTTTAGCGCATATGTCGGTGACACGTTTTAAGGTCCCAGCTTATATGGGTTCAAGTTTTGCCTACATCGGGGCAATGCAACTCCTGATGAAGCAAGGTGGAATGCCAGCAATTGCTCAAGGTGCTTTAACCGGTGGTTTAGTATACTTGCTTGTTGCCATTATTGTTCGCTTTGCTGGGCAAGGCTGGATTGACCGAGTTTTACCGCCCATCGTTGTAGGTCCAATCGTTATGGTTATCGGTCTTTCCTTGGCACCTGTAGCTATCAATGACTCCATGTACACTAATCCGGGAGCGATGACGGGATATAGTTTGCCTTTCTTAGCTATTTCCATGATTACTGTCATGGCAATCGTTATTTTCAGTATCTACGGCAAGGGTTTCCTTTCTGTAGTTCCTATCTTGCTCGGAATTGTTACTGGATATGTCGCAGCCATTATCATTGGTAAAGTAACTGGTCAAAGCATTGTTGACTTTTCAAATGTTTCCCAAGCAAGCTGGCTCTCACTTCCTACAATGGAAATTCCGTTTTTAAGTTATAAGTGGGCCTTTTATCCTTCAGCAATCTTGACGATGGCGCCTATCGCCTTTGTTACAATGACGGAGCACTTTGGACACATCATGGTTTTAAATTCCTTGACGGGCAAAGACTACTTTAAAGAGCCAGGCCTTGACCGTACTTTAGCAGGTGATGGGGTAGCACAAGTTATTGCTTCATTTATCGGTGCGCCGCCAGTAACTTCATACGGGGAAAACATCGGTGTTATGGCTATTACGAAGATACATTCGATCTATGTTATTGCCGGTGCCGCTGTTCTTGCGGTAGTAGTTAGCTTCATCGGGAAATTGACAGCCTTGCTGACTTCCATCCCAAGCCCGGTTATCGGTGGTGCTTCCATCGCCCTCTTCGGAGTTATTGCTGCAAGTGGTTTGAAAATTATTGTTGAAAATAAAATCAACTTTGATATCAAACGCAACTTGTTAATTTCAAGTGTCGTACTGGTTATCGGTATCGGAGGTATGGTTCTTGACATCACGCAAAATCTACAAATTTCATCTGTAGCTATTGCAACAATTATTGGTATTGTGCTTAATCTGGTTTTACCGGAGGAAGCTTAATATAGAGTTTTGCTCTTCAAAGAGCAAATCACAGTCGTTCATTCACATTTTTAAAAATCATGCTACAGAGAGAGCATGATTAGGGTAAAGGAGACCTATAATGTCAGTAACAAATGGTTTAGTAAGCTTGTCACATTTAACAAGCATGGAAGTTTTGTCAACAGAAGAAGTTATGGCTTTGATCAAACGTGCTTCAGAGTTTAAAAAGGGAACAGCAAAATTTGAAAGTAATCGCCAAATTTTCACTTCCAATCTTTTCTTTGAAAACAGCACCCGGACACATAACTCTTTCCATATCGCTGAACGTAAATTAGGCTTAGATGTACTTGAGTTTGATGTTGGGACAAGTGCGCTGAGCAAAGGTGAGACACTGTACGATACAATTTTAACTTTAGACGCACTTGGCGTTGAAGTTTGTGTGATCCGCTCTTCTGAGGAGCATTACTACGATCAGTTGATTAATTCAGACAATATCCATTGTGCCATTGTAAATGGGGGAGATGGAAGTGGACAACATCCAAGCCAATGTTTGCTGGATTTGATGACGATTTACGAAGAATTTGGAAAATTTGAAGGTTTAAAAATTGCCATCTCAGGTGATTTAACCCATTCTCGTGTCGCTAAATCAAATATGATGATGCTTCAGAAATTAGGGGCTCAAATCTATTTCACTGGACCTGAAAAATGGTACAAGGAAGAAGAATTCGGAGCTTATGGTAGTTATGCGCATCTGGATGATATCTTGCCAGAACTTGATGTTCATATGTTACTGCGTGTGCAGTATGAGCGTCATACAGCAGGAGATATTATTTCTAAAGAAGATTACCATGAACGCTATGGTTTAACCGTAGATCGTGCCGAAAAACTGCGTGATACCGCTATTATTATGCATCCTGCACCAGTAAACCGTGATGTTGAAATAGCGGACAGCTTAGTAGAATGTGCGAAAAGCCGTATTGTCCAACAAATGACCAACGGTGTTTACACCCGCATGGCTATTTTAGAAGCTGTATTGCGCAACTAAGCTAAGAATTATTGGAGGAATCTATGAAGCGACTGTTAATATTAGAAGATGGAACCATTTTTGAGGGGCAAGCCATTGGTGCCAATACAGATATCACTGGAGAACTTGTTTTTAGTACGGGAATGACCGGTTATCAAGAATCCATCACGGACCAATCTTATAATGGACAAATTTTGACCTTTACTTATCCATTGGTTGGAAATTATGGCATCAATCGAGACGACTACGAATCAATTCATCCAAGCTGTAAGGCAGTCGTGGTGAGTGAAGCAGCACGCCGTCCGTCAAACTGGCGTATGCAGATGTCATTGGATGAATTCTTAGAAGCTAAAAATATCCCTGGGATTTCAGGCATTGATACACGTGCTCTGACAAAAATTATTCGTCAACATGGCACTATGAAGGCAGCATTGGTTAATGCTAAAGATGAAATAGAGCACCAAATGAGCCAACTTAAAGCCACTGTTTTACCTAATAATCAAGTGGAAAAAAGCAGTACTTTAACAGCATACTCTTCCCCCAATACAGGAAGAAAAGTAGTTGTTGTTGACTTTGGTCTTAAACATTCAATTCTACGTGAATTATCAAAAAGACATTGCGACATTACTGTTGTGCCCCATAATACGACTGCAGAAGAAATTTTAGAGATGAGCCCAGATGGTGTCATGCTCACAAATGGTCCTGGAGATCCGACAGATGTTCCTCAAGCGGTGACAATGATTCAACAGATTCAAGGTAAAGTTCCGATTTTTGGAATTTGTTTGGGACACCAACTCTTTAGTCTAGCAAATGGCGCAACAACATATAAAATGAAATTTGGCCATCGCGGCTTTAACCATGCTGTCAGAGAAATTGCAACAGGTCGAATTGACTTTACGAGCCAAAACCATGGGTATGCCGTATCATCAGAGGATCTACCAGAAGAGCTTTTGATTACCCATGTAGAAATAAACGATGGGTCCATTGAAGGGGTACGCCACAAACGTTATCCAGCCTTTTCGGTACAATTTCACCCAGATGCGGCACCCGGCCCACATGATGCAAGTTATTTATTTGATGACTTTATGGACATGATGGATGAATATCAAAATTAAAAAACAGCTGAAAAGGCTGTTTTTTTAATAAATCATAAAGTTTAAGATTGTATTCTTTTATAAAAGCTGATATAATTTTATCTATAAAACAAAAAGGACTTTTTCATGAAAATTTCTAAAACATATTCTATTACCCTTATCGCTTTAGGGGCGGCGATTATTGCAGTACTTTCTCCCTTGGCTATTCCTGTGGGGATTGTACCCATTACGCTTCAAACTTTGGCTATTGGCCTTATTGCAACCTTGTTGCAGCCTCGTGAGAGCTTTTTTGCATTACTGATTTACCTCGTCTTAGGAGCAGTTGGTTTACCCGTTTATGCCGGAGGAGCATCAGGGATCGGTGCTTTATTTGGTCCAACAGGTGGCTTTTTATTCTCCTTTGTACTCGTAGCTCCCCTCCTTTCTTACTTTTTACAGAAGACTGAACGTAAATTTTTCTCTATTTTACTGACCAATCTTCTTGCTCAGTTTTTGATTCTTGTACTGGGTACCGTATGGCTAAAATTCTTTATCGATGCACCTTGGGGAACAGCCTTTGGTATTGGCTTTGCTCCTTTTATTCTCGGAGCAATTATCAAGGCAGTGATTGTAGCTGCAGTTGGTGTAGCACTCCTTGATATTCTTTTTAAAACCAATCCTTATTTTTCTAAATAACAATTTATAAAAAGCTTTCCAAATTATTGGAAAGTTTTTTAGATAAAGAAAGGTGCTTTGTATTTACCAAGCTTTGTCTTATTTTCTCATAGAATTGATATATAATTTTTATTATGGGAAATAAAGTGATTCAATATTATAGAGAAAGTCTCATTGTACAAAAGAATAGGTCACTTCCTATTTTCTTATTTAAAGAATACGGGAGGAAAGTATGATTAAATTTTACTATAGACAAGGCTGTGGTTCTAGCCAAAAAGCAAAGTCATGGTTTGAAAAGTATAAAATAAATGTAGATATGAAAAGAATGGGTGAAATCTCTAAGCAAGACTTGCAAAAAATTTTGTCCTATATGGATGGAGGAATTGAGACAATTACCAAACGGTCGAGCATGAGTAACCCCCAAACACAGAGCAGTTTAGACATGCTTCTAGAAATGAATCTGGACGAAGGTCTAGAATATTTATCTCGAAATGCTTATCTGCTTCGTTCACCGATAGTTTTAGATGAAAATAAAGTTCAAGTGGGGTATAACATGGATGATTTACGTCAATTCTTCCCAAGAGAGTACCGCAGGTTAGAACTAGCTACAGACCAAGGTTTTATCTAAAAGTTAAAGAAGAATTGGAACGAACAAAATGAAAAAATTTTGGAAAAAAGTAGAAGAAGGTATGGAATATTTTGTTTATGTCTTGTTTATCATTATGTTCTCAATCTTATTGGGATTTATTTGGCATATTATCCCTTGGATATGGGTAAAATAAAAAAGAGACTCAACGCTGTGTCTCTTTTTTTATTACTTCTTGGAAGACTGTTTTATTGACAGTCTTTGAGCTTTCTGCAATCCGGTAAAGGGCGTTACGCTGCAATAACTGTATCTTAGGTAGAAGAGATTGCCCATCTTTTAGATAAGTGCTAATCAGCTTATTAGGATCAAAGTCAATGTCATCCGGAGGAAAGGAAATTAAACTTGAACCAAGATAGTCCATCGTCGAGAGCTTTCCTTCTTCCATATGATAGGTTCTTGCTTGTGGCTGTCCATTGTTAAAGAAGGCAATAACAGCATTGTAGGCAACTTTTTTAGTTAGCCCGTAGCGTTTGTCCTTATAACGGAGCAATGCGCTGAGAAGAAACTCCTGAGCTTCGAGGGGCATGAGCTGCGGTTGATAATGGAGTTGTACTAGAATTTCTTCACTTATCTTGTGAAAACCTGTAATCCCCACTAAAAAGCCATTGGGACTCACATAAAACTTTTTAAAATGTGTACGAATAGCTTGCTCATTTTCGGTAATTTGCCCATCTGAAAGGACAGAAATAAAATTCTTAGTGAGTGCTAAATTAAGAAAGCTCATTTATTTTACGAACATCGCGTCACCAAAGCTAAAGAAGCGATAGTGCTCATCAATTGCATGTTGGTAAGCTTCAAGGATAAACTCTTGCCCAGCAAAAGCAGCAACCAGCATAACCAGTGTTGATTTTGGCAAGTGGAAGTTCGTGTTGAAAGCATCAACAACTTTCCATTGATAGCCAGGTTTGATAAAGATATCTGTCCAGCCAGAATCTGCTTGAATATCTCCATCAAATTTTGTTCCAATCGTTTCTAATGTACGGATAGAAGTTGTACCGCAAGCAATGACGCGATGTCCAGATGCTTTAACAGCACGAAGTGTTGCCGCAGCCTCTTCCGATAATTGATAGAATTCACTATGCATATGGTGTTCTTCAATATTATCAACGCTCACGGGACGGAAAGTACCCAAGCCGACATGTAAAGTAAGTTCCACAACATGAACGCCTTTAGCACGAATCTTGTCTAATAGCTCGGGTGTGTAATGTAAGCCGGCGGTTGGTGCTGCAGCAGATCCGTTTTCTTTTGCAAAGACGGTTTGATAACGTTCTTGATCCTCTAGTTTTTCATGAATATAAGGCGGAAGTGGCATTTCGCCTAAACTTTCTAAAACTTCAAGGAAGATACCATCGTAACTAAATTCAACGATACGTCCGCCATGTTCCAATTCTTCAACAACTGTTGCTTTTAAACGTCCATCGCCAAAAGAAAGTTCTTGACCAATGCGCATCCGTTTTGCGGGCTTAGCTAAAGTTTCCCATTGATCACCTTCAGTGTTTTTAAGAAGGAGAAGCTCTACATGTCCTTGAGTTTCTGGCTTAACACCATAAAGACGTGCAGGAAGGACACGGGTATTATTGAGGACAAGGGCATCACCAGGATTAAGCTCATCCACAATATCATAGAAGTGTTTATCTTCCATAGAATGGCTTTCTTTATCCAAGACTAAAAGCTTTGACTCAGAACGCTTTTCAAGAGGTGTTTGGGCGATAAGTTCTTCTGGTAAGTTAAAATCAAAATCATTAATATTCAAAATATATTTTCTACTGCTTTCTAAAATTTTTAATTTTCCTATATTATTGGATCCCTATGAAAAAGACGATTTTTTTCGAAAAAAGAAGAACTTTTTCATTCAATGATGGCCCCTAATATAAAAATTTATAATATAGATTTCCATTCTCTTCCTATGAAAAGTAGAGAACAGATAACAACAATATTATATCACAAATGAAAAGCTTAGATTAATCTTGCTTCTTTTTAGAGTAAAGTTATTTACTCCTATCACTTTGTACAATTATTCCGCAAAAATAAATTAATGAGCCATTATATAATGGTGTAAATAAAAAAAGCTACCCTGTTGAGATAGTTTTTTATTTCCCCAGTTTAATCCTTGTTTTTAGAGTAAAAATAAGCATCGAGTGTCCTTTTTAAGAATACTCGATCTTTCTCTTCAATTATTTCTTTTTTATAGAAAAGAGCCTCGTCAATCAGGCGATCAAGGTTAAGAGAGAGTTTGTTTTTGTAGGTAGTATCAATATCAGATTTTTCAACTCCCAAAATATCGGCCATTTTTTGAATTACACCTTGTGAAGGTGTGATTCGCATATTAAGGTAATCTGATAAAGTAGAAGGAACTATCCCGATTTTAGAAGCGAAATCTTTCTGCTTTATACCGCTCATCTGAAGATACTTTTTAATATTAGTTGCGATAATAGCGCGATGTTCTTGAGTATCCATGTATTTATTATAGCGTTAAACACAAACGCAATCAAGAAAAATAGTGCGGGTTTGCCTTGATTATTCATTTATAACGTATTATAATTAAAATAATTGTGTTCATTTATGTTCAAATTAAGAAATGAGGTTTTTATGCAACAGAATTCTTTAAAAGGTTGGAGAGAAAAAGAAGGTTTGTCAAAGGAATTACTTGCAAGTAAATTGAATTTGACTGTCAGTGAGCTTGACGATTTAGAGAAAGATTCTTCTCGGATCTCTAAAAAAAAGTTAGAAAGAATTCTCGCATTATTTAATATTACCTACGATGAAATTATTTTAGGTAAGACAGAAAATCATTAAAATTTATACGAGAAAAATACGTTTTTAACGTATTTAGTTTCTGCTAATTAAAGAGATGTTTTTGAAATTGTAGGACAGAAGTGTCAAAGGAGAAAAAAGTACACGTGAAGAACAGCAAAATAAAAGCCGAGTATTTGTCGAAGAAATTTGAGATGCTGCCGGTGAAAGATACACGGAACAAGGCAAAATCTTTAATAGGAGCAAATGAAAAAAGTCAGAAAGATTTTTGGGCTTTACGTAATGTAAGCTTTGAAATACATGAAGGAGAATGTGTCGGAGTCATTGGGCTGAATGGTGCAGGAAAATCAACACTTTCTAATATCATTAGCGGTCAAATTGCGCAAACTACAGGACAAGTTGAAATTAATGGTGACGTTTCGATTATTGCAGCTAATGCAGGCATGCAAAACAATCTTTCTGGACGTGAAAATATCCGTCTGAAGGGCTTGATGGTCGGTATGAAAAATAAGGAAATAAAAGCCAAGATGCAGGATATTATTGATTTTTCTGAACTTGGACCTTTTATTGATCAACCCGTTAAAACGTATTCCTCAGGTATGAAGGCAAAACTGGGTTTTTCTATCATGGCACATCAAGATCCTGACATTATGATTATTGATGAAGGACTTTCTGTTGGTGATAAAACCTTTGTTGACAAATCGAAAAAGAAAATGTTTGAATTTCGGGACCAAGGGAAAACAATCTTGATGGTTTCACATGATATGCGCACGGTTAAAGAGTGGAGTGATCGCGTTATTTGGCTGAATTACGGAGAAGTCAAGGCATATGGAAGGCCAGAGGAAGTTATACCAGAGTATGAAAAGTTTGTCCGTTGGTTTAAATCCTTATCAAAAAAAGAACAAGAAGCTTATAAACAAGAACAACGTCAGGCCCAATTTGACTACTCTGTTGAGGAGTTAAAAAAAGAAATTATCAGTCAAAGTTCTTCGAAAAGTCGTCGTGTTAATCGTGAAGTGACCCAAAGTTTGAAAAAGAAGAAAGACAATCACAAACTATCTTTCTTCTCAAAAATAGTAGTGGCACTCTGTATGCTGGTTTTTCTCTGGATTACTCTCGTCTCTTTGAGTAACACAACATTGAAAAAATCAGTCCAACACCCCGTAAAATTTTTCTCACAAAACCTTTTTAAAGCAAGAGAAGTATCTCGTGAAGATAAACAAACTAGTAAGACAACAGAGAGTACAATAACCACTTCTTCAAGTTCAGAAAATGAAGAAGCAATTTCTCAATCTACTTCACAACCAAGCACAAGTGAAAGTGTGACAAGCACGAGTGAATCTGAACCAGGTACGGCAGAGGAAACAACATATGTGATTCAAGCAGGGGAATCGCTAGGAAGTATTGCTGAAAGTAAAGGCTTAACTGTGGATGCAATTCAAGCGGTTAATCCAGGAATTGACTTTGATGTTATCCGACCAGGTCAAACTATAAATTTACCAACAACAGCAGCCGATGCAACCACAGAGCAACCAGATGGAGGGGTAATTCAATAATGAAAGATGCAATTCTTTACCTTAGAGAGCAGATTAAATATTTTCCTATAGCTATCAATTTATCAAAATACAGTACCAAAAGCACGTCGATGCAAAATAAGTTTGGACGCATATGGGAAATCTTGGATCCTCTAGTACAACTTGCCATTAACTATATTATTTTTGGTGTGTTGATGAACCGCTCGGCTCCAGATGGTCTTCCTCCACTGCCTTGGATGTTTATTGGTATGGGCGTGTATTCTTTTATGCAGCATGTTATTGTAACTGGAGCAAAGAGTGTTTCTACACAATTTAAAACGACTGCGAAAATGAAATTCCCTGTAAGCATTATGCCTACAGCATCAATGTTTGGCTTTTTAACAGAATTATACATCATGGTGGGAATGGGATTAATTATTGCAATGCTTTCAGGCTACTATCCATCCATGTATTGGTTGCAATTGCTATATTACTTCCCCATGTTGATTATTTTTTCCTTAGCAATGTCACTTTTTTGTTCTTCAATCGAAGTTGTATTTCCTGATTTTAAATTCTTTTTGAATTATATCTTTAGATTTTTAATGTATGGATCAGGTGTCATTTTTTCATTGGATCATTTTAAAATTATTCCTCAATTTTTGATTCAATCACAATTGATTAATCCTTTTTATTATCTAATAGAAGGGTTTAGGGATATAGCATTTGGGAGAGCGTGGTTTTGGGAAAAAGGGATGTATAATGTGGGCTTTATTTTGTTGCTAATAATTTTACTAATAATAGGGGCCAATATGCATATGAAGATTCGAGATAGAATTTCAGATTATATTTAAGCAAGAAGGGGAGTGAGAAAGAAAAATGAAAATATCAGTAATTGGGTACAATATATTTGGTATAGGAGGCACGTCAAGAAGTAATTTAAATACGCTTTATGAATTTTATAAGGACGAAGAAAATGAATTAAATTACTATAATTTTTGTGATTTTAGTATACATGATAGAGTAGAGCTAATTTTACGTGAGCCTTTTATGAGTTCTGTAAATTTGAAAAATCTTGATGAGTTATTTGATATCAATTATGATGAAAATGATAAAAGCTTATATTTCATAACTCGAGAAAGTTTTTTTGCTATTGGTAGGTTTCTTAGAATGCAAAGACCAAATTCAATTGTTTTAGGTGAAATCCATGCCCCTCTTTTATATCTAAGTGATGAATTAAAACTTGAATTACCCTATTTTTCATATATAAGGGTTGCAACAGAGGGGATAAAAAAAGACTTTATTCAAAGGTTTTCTTTTGATAGAGTTTTTTCTCAAAGAGTTAGTTTATGCCATATTATAGATACGGAATGTAAATCTAATAGCTTAACACATAATTTTGCAGTTGTTTCTCGTTTTTCGGAAAGAGAAAAGGATATAGCCTATTCAATAAAATTAATGGATTATATTATTAATTATTTAGGAAATAAAGATATTTGTTTTTATATTCAAGGAGAAGGTATCGGAGAAGTTTTATATAAAAACTTAATAGCGTACTATGATCTAAAAAAAAATGTATTTATAAATAGAGCACTACCTAGTAACTATATTTATCTATCAACTTCACCACTAGAAACCCTAGGCTATTCCATTATTGAATCTATTGCTGGTTCAAAAATAGCTTGCGTTTATAAAGGTGATGATGGTGTAATATATGAGAATTTTTCTGAGGTTAAAGCAATAAGATGGCTGACTAAAGATATATTTGCGGATTCTGCTACTTTATTAGAAGCAACACAGTTATCATTGACTAGTACAGAGATGGCAGAAAGTCTTAACCAAATCATGACACCATCTAAAAGCTATAGTGAAAAAATTTTAGAGAATATAAAAGGAAAAAAACAAGTTTCTTATAGAAAAACTCCTCCTTTAACAAAAAAAGAAATACGTGACATCCAAAATGAAATTTCTAATTCAACTATACAGGACGAAGAAGTTTTTTCAAAATTACGAAAGCATTATTTAAAATTGAAAAAATATCCTGTTATTGGACATATTATAAGTAATAAGACAATACGAATTACGGCTAAAAAGACAATTTTAAATCTCCAAAAAAATAAGAAAAAAAGCGTCAAAGTAAGAAATGATTACTTTTTCTTTGAATCATTCCATGGGACGAATTTTTCTGGAGACCCCAAATACTTGGCATTAGCCATAAGTAAAAAGTATCCTGATGCAAAATTCTTTGTGAGCTCAGCTAATCAATTAGTAGATATTGAGATTCGAAATTATGGCTTTGAAGCTGTCAGGACTGGTTCAAAATTATATTTAGATGCCTTTGCTCAGTCTAAATATATATTTATCAATGGAAACTCTTTAGACAGAGCAGGGAAGAATAAAGAACAAATTATTATTCAGACTTGGCATGGATTTCCAATAAAAAAAATGGTTGCTGATTTAGAAGATGTGCAACAGAGAGAAAAAGAGTTAATGGCATTTGTTCCACGAATGAAAAAATGGGACTATTTACTTACATCCTCAGATTTTCATAGCCAGCTTTTAAGTTCAGCCTTTCAATTGGGCAAAAATAATCATTTGAGAATTTTGAATTTAGGAACACCAAAAAATGGTTATCTAATAGAAAATAAGGAATCCATTCAAGAAAAAGAAAAGATTCACTTAAAGTATCTGAATAAACCAATAGACAGAGATAAGAAATATATTTTATTTTGTCCTACATGGAGAAAGTCTAAAAGGGAAGACATTACTTCCATTAATCTAAAAGAATTAATATCTGAATTACCAGAAGAATATGAAATTATTGTTAAATTACATCCCTTAGAGAGTAATTTAAGGAGTCAGTATAGTAGTTTGGATAAGAGAATACATTGCTTCTTTAATGAGTTGGTAGATATACAGGAGCTTTATTTACTTTGTGATATTTTGATATCTGACTACTCGTCTGCAATATTTGATTTTGCACATACAGGCAAAAAGGTTATTTTACTTCAAGAAGACCCTGAATCTTATACTCGTCAAATTGGAATGTATTTTGATGCTGGGGAATTGTTGAATCTTAAGGGGAGTAATTATACAGCAGTTAGCTTAGCTAGAGAAATTTTATTCAAAGAGAGTGAAGGAAGAATTAATTATGACTATAACAAGCTTATAACCAGTAAATTATTAAATGAAGATAAATATAATTCTGTACAAAGAATATTAGAAAAAATAGGTTTATAACAATGGAAACAAATAATAAATTACTAAATATTGTCTATTCTGAATCAATTATTGATTATAATTACGAAAAAATTGTTGTTGATTTGAAAGATAAAAGAAATATATTAGAGTTAAGTAAAAATAATTATAAGGTTTATGAAATTTATAAGGAATTAATATCACATGACTTTATGTTCTATTTTCATAGTGGAAATAAATCCTATTTTATAAAACGCAAGCTAATAAAAAATATTTGGAAAAGAAATGACTTAGTTCAATATGGAGATTTATTTTATACAATAGAGAAACCCCTAGAAAATAGAACTAATTCTTGGAGTCCTTTACGACTTATTGTTATGTTTTCTTCTATGACAGCCGATGAGTATTACTCACCTAATATTGGTCTAAGATGTTTTACCAAGAATTTTCCTAGTATACAAAAAAGTATTGTAAAAAATACTATGATAATGCGAATAATGGATTTGAACTTATCTCATGGAAGCCATTATATAAATACGGATAATTATCCTAATTTTGAAAATGATGTACAAGAATCTATTATTAATGTAATGTCTCAGTATAATATTCATAAAGATGATGTTGTTCTATATGGAGGTAGTAAAGGAGGAACAGGTGCTCTTTATCATTCATTACTTGGAGATTATAATTCTATAAGTATAGATCCAATTATATCCTTGCTTGAGTATAATGAAATGATGAAAGATAGTCATTATCTTAAAGGACTAAGAAAAGAATCAATATTGGAAGACTTAAAAGAACTTTCACGCAAAGACTTAGATTATGGCAAAATTATTATTGGAAGCCCAGCGATACCCTTTAACTATCGATTATTTTCTCAGTTAAAAAATGATAATATAAAAATACAGGATATTTTTGATGAGTCAATTAAGAGTCATCCAGACATCTCATCAAGCTGTATTTCAGAGCAAGTTACATATTTAAATAATTATTTCTTAAATAGTAATAATTATAAAAAACAAATGAAGAAAATTAAAAATATTTACGGGGAGATTGGAAATGTCTAACAGCAAAACGATTTTAGTCGCAGGTACCTTTGACATTCTCCACGAAAGCCATGTAGACATGTTACGCAATGCCAAGAACCTTGGTGATAAGCTTATCGTCATGCTTTCGACAGATGAATTCAATGCCCAAAAAGGGAAAAAAGCTTATCAAGAATATGCAACCCGTAAGTATATTTTGGAGTCTATCCGTTATGTTGACCTTGTGGTGCCTGAGCAATCTTGGGAGGACAAAGCGCTCTATATCGATATGTTTGAGGTGGATATTTTTGTCATGGGTGATGATTGGAAAGGAAAATTTGACTTCTTGAAGGAGCAATTTCCTGAGTTGAAAATCATGTATTTCCCACGTGGTAAAACTTCATCTTCAAGTATCAAACAAGATTTAGGGAAGATGTATATTTCTAATATTAAAGAATAAATGAACGATATAAAAAAGATTCTCTCAAAGTTAGGATTGGTTATTAATCCGCTTAAATTAATAAAACTATTGAAACAAGTTGATTATTTATTCAAGCATCACCAAAATAATTACCCTAATGATCGCAAGGCAACCGACTTATATTTGAAAATTGATAGTAGCATGTATACTTTTCAAGGAAAGAAGTTTTCTAAAGTAGAAAAACTACCTGAGGTGTGCAGTTTAATAACTTTAAGTGAAGAGTCGGTGACTAAAAGCTTAGCAATTTTAGGAAAAACGGAACAAACAGATATCAATGCTTTATTAAAAGCTTTAAGTAAAGTAAAAAATACAGATACTTTTCAAAAAGTGATTGATGAAATTTCAGAAGATTTTTCTACAAATTTATCAATGAATCAGTTCGTTAAAATAGTAGGGAAAAAATTTATTTAGAGTGTAATGAAAGGGACAATATTGATTTTATTAGCGAGACTAAGATTATTTTTTATAAGAACAATAATGTACCCCTTTCTGTTTATCTTAGGAGTAGTTTTTAAGACAAATTCAAAGATTGTTTTGTTGACCTCATTTAATGGGAAATCCTACTCGGATAATCCACGCTATCTGTTTGAATATATGAGAGATTCGGAACAGTTTTCTGATTATCAACTCATCTGGGCTTTCCAAAAAAAACAAGTCATAGTAGGAGCAAAAACGGTAAAATTTAACTCGCTTCAATATTATTACTATCTTTCTAAAGCCAAATATTGGATCTTCAACTCCAAAATGGCACCTTATTATTATAAGAAGTCAGACCAAGTTTACTTACAAACTTGGCATGGCGTTCCCTTGAAGCGATTAGGGCATGACATCATAGATAATGGTTCAACTTATTATCGAAGCAAACAAAGCTACAAACAGATGGTAAAGTCCTATGATAAGGACCGGAGGCATTGGGATTATCTTATCGCTTCTAGTCCCTTCTCGGCTCAGGTATTTGAAACAGCATTCGCTTTTCCGCAGCCCAAAATGCTCCATATTGGTTACCCACGTGTTGATTGTTTGGTGCATCCAGATCCTGTAAAGATCGCAGAATTAAAGAGGAAGTATCATTTGCCAACAAATAAAAAAATAATTCTTTATGCTCCAACATGGCGAGATAATGCTTATAGTAATGTGGGCTACACCTTTGAATTAAAGGTCGATTTTTACAAATGGAAAAGGGCGCTTGGAGAAGGCTACATTGTTTTGTTTAAACCGCATTACTTGATTTGTAGCACTTACCATATCCCTCGTGATTTAAAGAATTTTGTGTTTTTCATGGATCCAAATCAGGATATTAATGATGCTTACTTAGTGAGTGATGCCCTGATTACAGACTATTCAAGTGTGTTCTTTGATTATGCACAACTTGGAAGACCGATTTACTTTTATATGTACGATCTTGAACATTATGCTGAAGAATTACGAGGATTTTATCTCAAAGTCCCTGATGATTTACCTAATGATGTCGTAAAAACAGAAGAAGAACTCCTAAAAATGATTAAAGATGATTGTTTTGACTACCAAAGACTGCGTACTTTTAACGAGAGATTTAATCCGTGGAATGATGGCAGTGCTTGTGAAAAAATTGTAAGTGAGGTTTTTAGTGAGACTTAAATCTATTGTGTTAACCGTCATTTTGGCACTCTTCTACCCTTTTACTTTTCTTTTTCGTGTGCATCAGAACCGGATCACTTTCATTTCGCTTGAGCATGATAATCTATCTAAAGATTTCAAAATTCTGCATGATGAGTTAAGCGCAAAGCAAGAGTACGAGATAAAAACCCTACTTTTCAAGTTCCAGCCCACTTTCCTAGGTCAACTCCAGTATGGACTGGCTTGTATCCAGCAACTTTTCGTCCTTCAAAGTTCAAAACTGGTGATCATTGACTATAACAACTTTGTCATTTCCAAGTTTCCCCATCGTAAAGGAGTCAAAGTCCTAGAGATTTGGCACGCCACTGCAGCTCTAAAAAACTTTGGCAACTGTGTCCAAAGGGATTACGAAATTAAAAACTATGATTATGCTATCGCCAACTCCGACTTTTACAAAGGAGTATATGCCCAAGCTTTCAATCTCCCTGAAGAAAATGTCCTTGTTACAGGTATTCCTAACAATGACAAAATCTTCAATGACCATTTTGTTCAAGACACCAAAGCACGACTTCTTGAAAAGTATCCTGTTTTGGCAAATAAAAAGGTCATTACTTATGCCCCAACATTTCGTGGACGGATCAGTACATATTTTAAAGAAGCCAAGATTGATTTGGCGCGCGTGCACCAAGCCTTGGGTGAAGATTATGTCATTATCTACAAGGCGCATCCACTTATTTCGGGTTCGGCTTATGAGAATAATCCTCATGTCCTTTTTATCGAAGAAGAACCGATCTCCTCGATTTTCTGCATCACGGATGTTTTGATAACCGATTATTCGGCTATTGCAGTGGATTGGATGGTCTTTGATAAACCCATCATCGCTTATGTGCCCGACTTTAAAAGCTACTCTAAAAAACCAGGTTTAACAATCGATTACTTGCAAGAATTTCCAGGAGCGGTTACTTTTAATGAAGGTGAACTTATCCAAGCGCTCCAGGCAACGGATAGCACATCCTACCAAAAGGAAAGAGCTCTCTTTTTCAAGAAAACCTACAACTATTGTGATGGCAAAGCGACAGAACGTGTGCTTAAGGTGATTGAAGATCTTATGACAGAAAAAACAGTAGAGAAAAATATGAGGGAATTAGAGATATGAAAACGAAGAAAAAACGAAAGAAGTTAGGTTGGTTTATTAGCTTTGGCCTTCTACTAATTGTAGGCTGGACTGCATTTATAATTATGACTCCTAAAAAACAAGAAGAACCACATGGTCAAGCTCAAAGTGTACAACATACAGATCAAGAGTCAGGTTATATTGCCTCCAACAGTTCGAAAGAAGCAGTCAAGTCTTCTGAAAGTATTGTCAAAGATACAGGAGAAGCCCGCACGATAAAACTAAATTCGAAAGAGGGAGGCGAGAAGTTTACTGATCTTTCGTCGGGCAGTTTTAAAATTTATAAAGCCAACAATGTCGAAGTATTAAAAACGGCAACTTCGGTTGATGCTCCAGCTTTTACCTTGCAAGAAATTATGCAAAAATACCCCGAGGCCTTAATCATGAATGCTTCTGGATTTAATATGAGCACTATGCACATCACAGGGTTTCAGATGAATAATGGAAAACTTTTTAAGGATTGGGGTTCAGATAAGAGAGCTAACAATGCCTTTGTTATCAATAGCGACGGCAGTAGTCAAATCTATGACTCTTCTGTACCCGCCTCAACAATCATTGAAAATGGTGGGAAAATGAGTTTCAGTTTTGGTTCGGTGCTAATCCGTGATGGTGAAATTCAAAAAAATGATGGTTCAGTGAATTGGATGATTCACTCTTTTATAGCAAATGACGCGCAGAATAACCTTTACCTTATTATTTCGGATACAAGTACAGGATATGATCAGATTATGAATAAGTTTAAGGAGTTGAATTTAAAAAATGCTGTGGTTCTGGACGGCGGCGGCTCAAGTCAAATGGCATTCAAGGGCGAAGTAATATACCCGAGTCAGGATCAACGCTCAGTTAATGATTTTATCATTCTTAAATAAGGAGAGAGTTATGGAAAAAGAAACGTATAGACGGTCAAGTGGAAAGAAAGCTACTCAAAAAAAGGGCAAGTTTCCTAAAGTTATCGGCATCACTTTACTAGTCTTGATACTTGTTTTTACTGGCTTAGGGGTATTCTTCTATCAAAGTTCTAAAACAGCCATCAATAAGGCTAATACTCTGCATCTGGCAGAAGCACGTCCGGTAAACTTAAAGAAAGGAGAAACATTTACGACTTTAATTCTAGGGACTGCTCATGTAGATAATGAGCAAGTTCTTATGACATCCAGCCTTACTTCTACAAATGCAAAGCTCAAAAAGACAAGTCTCATCAATGTTCAACCTCTTTTAGTTTTTCCAGATCAAACAACGCTCTATCAAAGTTATACTCAAGGCGGAGCAGCAACAGTAAGCAAGAAGTTTAATGAGACTTTTGGTACAGAAACTAATAAAGTAGTGGAAATTAACTTTGACAACATGGGGAAACTGGTCGAGGCAAGTGGAGGAATCGTTGTGCAAAATACAACAGCTTTTGTATCTAAGGGCCTCAAATTTGAGCAAGGTTCTGTCCAGTTAAAAACAGCGGATGAAGTTGCAGCTTACCTCAGCTTGCTTAACGCCAACGATCAGAAAGGCTATACAGACAGACTACAAGATGTGGCTATTGCTACATTTGAGAATTTGAAAAAGCCTTCTGTTCTGGCGCGACACTATTTAGCAATTTTGAAAATTTTCCCTGAGGTCATCAATACGAACATCAGCTTCCCAGATTTTATGAATATAGCCACACACTATAATAAGGCGCTTAAGGTAAGTAAAATAAATGTTCATGCGACTAAAATCCCAGGAAACAAGACTCAACGTGTTACTCAAGAAACGCTAGATAAGGTCAAAAATAAATTTGAAAATACCTTAAAATAATAAGTAAAATAAAGACGACATCTCGTCGTTTTTTATTTATAGTTTCATGAATAAAAAATTGGGTGAAAATTGAACTTTCCTATTGACAAGGAAATAAATTAGCGTTATAATGTGTATATACCAATTTGAAAAAGGAGACTCTCTCATGAAAGTTATCACAGTAAAAAACCAACTTGAAGGCGCAAAAATCGGCTTTGACTTACTCAAAGAAGCCATGGACAATGGAGCAAAAACACTTGGACTTGCTACAGGTTCAACTCCAGTAGAATTTTACAACCAAATCGTTAAATCAGATCTTGATTTTTCAGATATGACTTCAGTAAACTTGGACGAGTATGTGGGACTGGACGGTTCAGATGAGCAATCTTACCGTTACTTTATGAGCAAACACCTTTTCAATGAAAAACCATTTAAAGAAAACTTCTTGCCAAATGGTAAAGCAGCAGATTTGGAAGCAGAAACAAGAGCTTATGACCAAATCATCGCTGAACATCCAATTGATTTCCAAATTCTTGGAATTGGCCAAAACGGACACATCGGTTTCAACGAACCTGGAACTTCATTTGAAGAAACAACACACGTTGTCGATCTCCAAGAAAGCACAATTAAAGCAAATGCACGTTTCTTTGAAAACGAAGAAGATGTACCACGTCAAGCGATCTCTATGGGTATCGCTTCAATCATGGCAGCTAAATCAATCGTATTGATGGCTTATGGCGAATCAAAAGCAGAAGCAATTAAAGGAATGGTTGAAGGTGAAATCACTGAAGATATGCCAGCATCTATCTTGCAAAAACATGCTGATGTTGTTGTTATCGCAGATGAAGCAGCCGCAGCCTTGTTGAGCAAATAATATAAATAAAAAAGATCCAGAATTCTGGATCTTTTTTTTATTTAAAAACACGTGTAGCTTCGACAGCTTTTTTCCAACCTTGATGAAGCAATTGACGGCGTTTACTATCCATTTGAGGTTGGAAGCTTTGTCCTTCTGAATAAGAACTTTTTATTTCCTCAATGTCTTTCCAAAAACCAACTGCTAAACCTGCCAAGAAGGCAGCACCAAGAGCTGTAGTTTCAAGATCCTTGGCTTTTTGCACGGGAATGTTGAGGATATCCGCTTGGAACTGCATTAAATAGCTATTATTAGCTGCACCTCCGTCAACTTTCAGCAATGGAATATCAATTCCGGAATCTTCCTGCATCGCATCAATAATATCCTTGACTTGATAAGCAATACCTTGCAAGGTAGCTTTGATAATATCGTTGTTACTGGTGCCTCGTGTAATACCAAAGATAGCCCCACGAGCATCCTGATCCCAGTACGGGGCGCCTAAACCTACAAAAGCAGGGACAACATAGATTTCGTCATTGTTGGTAGAGGCCAAAGCCGCTGCTTCAGATTCTTTACTGTTATCAATCATTTTTAAACTATCACGAAGCCATTGGACAGAAGAGCCAGCAACAAAGACGGAGCCTTCAAGAGCGTAGGTAACTTGACCATTAATACTGTAACCAATCGTGGTTAAAAGATCATTGGACAGTTGTGCCTCTTGTCCTGTATTCATGACGATGAAGGCACCGGTACCATAAGTACTTTTAATCATTCCAGGTTCAAAGGCCATTTGGCCAAATAAGGCTGCCTGTTGATCTCCAGCCATCCCCGCAATAGCTATTTTCGAGCCAAAGAAATGATAGGGTTTTGTCATGCCGTAACATTCAGAATTAGAGACAGGTTTAGGAAGCATTACTGCAGGTATATTCAAGAGGTCGAGAATATCTTGATCCCATTGGAGGTTATGGATGTTAAAAAGCATGGTCCGGCTTGCATTAGAATAGTCTGTTACATGTGTTTCACCATCGGTTAACTTCCAGACTAACCAACTGTCAATAGTACCAAAGAGCAGCTCACCACGTTCAGCGCGTTCCTGCGCGCCGTCAACCTTATCTAAAATCCAACGTATTTTAGTGGCTGAAAAGTAAGAGTCAATGACGAGACCGGTTTTTTGGTGAATGCGTTCAGAATGGCCATCTTTTTTCAAATTATCAGCTATAGCTGCCGATTGTCTGGACTGCCAGACGATTGCATTATAAATGGGCATGCCTGTTTTTTTATCCCAGACAACGGTGGTTTCACGTTGATTGGTAATCCCAATCGCGCCGACTTCTGAAGGTTTGATTCCTGATTGGATAAGGGCTTCAGAGACAACAGATTGTACCGAATTCCAAATCTCGTTGGCGTCATGTTCAACCCAGCCAGCTTGAGGAAAGTGCTGCTGTAACTCTTTTTGTGAGCTTCCGACGTGTTGACCTTGCTTGTTAAAAATAATTGCGCGTGAACTTGTTGTCCCTTGGTCAATTGACATAATGTATTTTGCTTGCATATAAAGCTCCTTGTATACTTCTCTTTATCTTCATTATATCAGAAGTAGGAGAAGGGATAAAACTATATCAGCACTATAAAACGGAAGTACTTCCAAAAGAAGATTATGATTTTATGTTTACACCTAAAACGGTCAAGTGCCCATTTGAAATTAATTTAACGATAAGGTGCGCAAAATCACTCGCTTTCATGGTACTTGAAGAAGAAACCCACCATTTAAGTGTGCCTGCTAAGATAGAAGTAATATAGCTGATGACAAAATCACTCGGCACTAATACATCGTGCTCACGAATTTCCAGCTTATCGAAAAGCTCGGTATAGCGTTCGGTTAATATTTCGATAAAGCGATTAATAATTGTTTGGTCCTGTGATTTATCAATCACAATCTGTGCCACTTCTGGATTTTGACGTACAAAGTCGTAGAAGCGTGCCAACATCTCTTCAATATCATTCACATAAACATCAGTGCCATCCACCGGATTCTGTTCATCTAAAATTTTAATAAAATCCATGATAAAAGTATCAATCAAACTGTCATAAAGATCTTGCTTGTCAGCATAGTGTGCATAAAAAGTTGCACGATTAATCATTGCAGCATCCGCAATTTCTTGAATAGAAATTTTTTCAAATTTTTTATTTCTTAATAAAGAAAAGAAAGCTTGTGTAATCATTTTTCGTGTTCTTAAGACACGTAAATCATTTATTTTTGCCATATTAAGACATTTCTCCTTTACTTGTAGGTTAAGCAACATAACAGTAGTATCTGTTGTTTATTATAATCCTTTATGATAAATTCTACCGATTTAAGCTATGTAAAACACTTTTGACATAAACGACATGCAACTTCCGAATGTCGTTTAAATGACATTAACTTGTAACTTGACGGTTGAAAAATGAGGAATAAATGATAAAATAGACAATGAATAAGATAAGCAACAGCCTGTCATGTCAAATAGAGAAGGAAAATTACTATGAAAAATTATAAGGCTGGGATTGATGTCGGCTCTACTACAGTAAAACTCGTTGTTTTTGATGAGGATTATCAGCTCATTTTTAGTCGGTATGAGCGTCATTTTTCAGATGTAAAAACTGCAACAATAAAAGTATTAAAAGAATTGTTGGAAGAGAGAGGCGAGTGTTCACTTACCTTGGCAATCACAGGATCTGGGGGAATGGGGCTTGCAGATGTGATTGATGTCCCTTTTATACAAGAAGTTATCGCAAGCTCGATTACAATCGAGAAATTTATTCCGGAAACAGATGTCATGATTGAGCTTGGTGGTGAAGATGCCAAGATGACTTTTTTTGACGCAGGTACCCAAGAGCTCCGTATGAATGGAACTTGTGCTGGTGGGACAGGGGCTTTTATTGATCAGATGGCGGCTTTACTTAAAGTAGATGCCGCAGGTGTCAATACATTAGCGAAAGACTATGAGAAAATATATCCCATTGCTAGCCGTTGTGGTGTGTTTGCCAAAACAGATGTTCAGCCCCTTCTCAATGAAGGTATGCGTAAAGAAGATATAGCCGCTTCAATTTTTCAAGCCGTGGTGAATCAAACGATTGCGGGGTTAGCTTCAGGTCGTAAGATTACGGGGAAAATTGCTTTTCTCGGAGGACCGCTTTATTTCATGAGCGAATTGCGCAAGCGTTTTATTGAAACGTTGGATATCGCAGAAGAGGATGTTATTTTTCCCGAAAACCCTCAACTTTTTGTGGCAATGGGTGCTGCTCTAGCTGAGGAAACAAGAACACGTACGATTCGTACTTTAATTGACAATTTAGAAAATGACAATAGCGACAGCTTGATTCCGCAGGATACGTTGGAACGTCTTTTTGAAAATGAACAAGAATTAGCGGATTTTCGAGCACGCCATGCTAAGGCAAAAGCAAGCTATAAAAAGCTCTCCGAACATCAAGGGGCAGCCTTTTTAGGAATTGATGCAGGATCAACTACAACGAAAATTGTGCTCATTGATGGTGAGGGACATATACTTTTTGATCATTATGGTTCAAATAATGGTGAACCTTTGGAGTCGGTCATTGCCGTCTTAAAGGAGGTCTATCGTTTATTGCCACCAGATGTCTATATTGCCAAATCTACAGTAACCGGCTATGGGGAACACCTGATTAAAGCTGCACTCCGCGTCGATTACGGAGAAGTTGAGACGATGGCGCACTATAAGGCCGCAGATTATTTTAATCCTGGTGTTGACTTTATTTTAGATATTGGTGGCCAAGATATGAAAGCTATGCGTATCACCGATGGTGCTTTAAGTTCAATATCTTTAAATGAAGCTTGTTCTTCTGGATGTGGTTCTTTCATTGAAACTTTCGCCCATTCTTTGAAATATGATGTGCGTGACTTTGCCGAAATTGCACTATTAGCAACACACCCTGTAAATCTTGGTTCACGTTGTACAGTCTTTATGAATTCGAAAGTGAAACAAGTTCAAAAAGAAGGTGCGACTGTAGGCGATATCTCTGCTGGTTTAAGTTATTCTGTCATCAAAAACGCGCTTTATAAAGTAATTAAAGTCAAACGTCCTGAAGAATTAGGAACAAAGATTGTCGTTCAAGGGGGGACTTTCTATAATGAAGCTGTACTTCGCGCTTTTGAAAAAATCTCCGAACGTGAAGTTGTTCGTCCCTCTATAGCGGGTCTTATGGGTGCTTATGGCTGTGCTTTAATTGCGCTAGAAAATGAAGAGTCTGGGCAAAAATCTGGGATTCTGAACTTGCACGATTTGGAAGCTTTCAGTACACAAAAAGAATTTATGGTTTGTGGTCTTTGCGAAAATCAGTGTAAAATGACGCTGACAGTCTTTAACGACGGCAGTAAGTTTGTTACAGGAAACCGCTGTGAACGAGGTGCAGAAAAAGCAACGCAAGTAAAAGTTAATAAACGTGAGAAAAAGGTTAATCTTGTCGACTATAAATACAAGAAACTTTTCAAATACCGGAGCTTAAGCAAGAAAAAACAGACCCGTGGAGAAATAGGGATTCCGCGTGTCCTAAACATGTATGAAAATTATCCACTCTGGCATACCATGTTAACGGATCTAGGTTTCCGAGTAGTTTTATCTCCTAAATCTGATAAGGAACTTTTTGAAAAAGGAATTGAAACAATTCCTTCTGATACGGTTTGTTATCCTGCCAAGCTTTCGCATGGACATATTATGTCCTTGATTCAAAAGGATATCCCTGCTATCTTTTATCCTTCAGTGCTTTATGAACAAAAAGAACAGGCTCAAGCAGAAAATAATTATAACTGCCCGATTGTTCAATCTTATCCCGAAGTAATTCGTAACAATATTGATGAAATTCGAGAGGGTAAAGTTAAATACCTTCATCCATTTATTAATCTGGCTGACCAGGAAGGTGTCGCAGCAAATGTCCATAAAGCTTTGCTTGCTCAAGGTTTTAATGTGGATTTGTCTGAAGTGAAAGCCGCGGTCTTCCACGGTTTTGAAGAGATGGAGAACTTCAAGCAAGACATCCGGGATAAGGCAGAAGAGTTGCTCATGCAGATTAATCTTAACAAGGAAAAGGCCATTGTTCTCTCAGGTCGTCCTTATCATTTAGATCCAGAGATTAATCATGGCATTGCCGACATTATTACACAAGAAGGTTTCCATGTCCTTACAGAGGACAGCATTGCGCATCTCGAAGAAGTTGCTGGGTTGCGTGTGGTCAATCAATGGGTTTACCACTCACGTCTCTATGCTGCGGCGCAAGTGGTGTGTAAAAATAAAAATCTAGAATTAGTACAATTGAATTCCTTTGGTTGTGGTTTGGATGCAGTGACAACAGACCAAGTGGAAGAAATTATGCGCAATCACAATAAACTCTATACGGTCCTTAAGATTGATGAAGGATCAAATATGGGAGCCGTGCGTATTCGTTTACGTTCTCTCAAAGCAGCAGTTTCAGAACGTCATCGACATGGTGTTGAAGAAAATATCCAAATCAAAGAAATTGTTGAAACACATCCGGTCTTTACAAAAGAAATGGCTAAAAAACACACGCTTCTTATGCCAATGTTGTCGCCGATTCACCAAGAAGGTTTGCTTGAGAATGCTTTTGCAGCCTCCGGTTATAACGTCGTTGTGTTGCCGGAAACACAAAGCTCGGTGAACAACGGACTAAAATTTGTGAATAACGATTCTTGCTATCCTGCAATTATAACGATTGGTCAACTCATTGAAGCTCTGCAATCTGGTGAATACGATGTGAACAATATATCCGTCATGATGACCCAAACAGGTGGTGGATGTCGTGCAACAAACTATATTCCTTTACTACGCAAGGCGCTTGTTGATGCTGGTTTCCCCCAAGTTCCAGTAGTGAGCTTATCTATGGGTAATCAAGGAACAGAAAAAGGTTTCAAGTTTACTGTGCCACTTTTGACTCGTTTTATGATTGCTGTACTTTATGGAGATTTGTTTGAGCGCGTGGTTTATCGGACACGACCTTATGAAGCTGAAAAAGGTTCGGTCAATGCACTTCATGCAAAATGGTTAGTAAAAGCGCAACATAATGTTAAATCTGCTTCGATTTTTGAATTCAACAAGAATATGAAACAGATAATTAAGGATTTTGATAATATCGAACTTCTTGATATTCGAAAACCTCGTGTGGGCGTTGTTGGTGAAATTCTGGTTAAATACAGCAAAACTGCTAATAATGATGTTGTGAGCATTATTGAAGAAGAAGGTGCTGAAGCAGTAGTTCTCGATTTGATTGGCTTTATGAACTATTCTTTATACAACCAAATTTGGAAAACAGATGAGATTGGTTTTGCGAAGAAAAATAAATTGATGGCGAAAACGCTCCTCTCTATTATTAATATGCTGGAAAAACCGATGGATAAAGCTTTACGTGCTTCTGAACGCTTTGATGGTATTGAGTCTATTTATGAAATAGCGGCCAACACAGAAGGAATTGTTTCGGTGGGGAATCACACAGGCGAAGGATGGTTCTTGACAGGAGAAATGATTGAGCTCTTGCAAAAAGGTGTAAAAAATATTGTCTGTCTCCAGCCTTTTGGCTGTCTTCCCAACCATATTGTCGGTAAAGGAATGATGAAAGAATTACGTCGACAATATCCGGGAGCAAATATTAGCCCAATTGATTATGATCCTGGTGTATCTGCAGTCAACCAGCTTAATCGGATTCGTTTGATGATGGCAACAGCTAAAAAAGCAATGAAGGAAGAAGTAACAGTTTAAAGTAAAACTAAAAGGAGCATTTTTATAAATGCTTTTTTTTGTACTCGATTTTAGTTGGAAATTTATATTCTTGACAATTCCATTTTTAAAAAGTATAATTCAATTCATATAAAAGTATAGTCTTTTATAATAATACATATATATTTAAGGAGAATCTTATGCTTACAATGGGATTTATCGGATTTGGAAAATCAGCGAATCGATATCACCTTCCTTATGTTATTCTGCGTGAAAACATCAAGGTTAAAACAATTTTTGATTTACATGTGAATGAGGAACTTGCAGCACCATATAGGGAAAAGGGAGTACATTTCACAACTGACTTAGAAGAAATGCTGAATGATGACGACATACAGCTTATCACAATTTGTACGCCAGCTCACACGCATTATGAGCTTGCTAAAAAAGTAATTGAAGCTGGAAAATCAGTAATAGTGGAAAAACCTTTTGTCGATACATTGGAACATGCCAAAGAGCTACTTGCCTTAGGGAAAGAAAAAGGCGTTATGGTGTCCCCTTATCAAAATAGGCGTTTTGATGGGGATTATTTGGCAGTAAAACAGGTTATTGAGCATGGGTTACTTGGCGATATTCTTGAGGTGGAGGCCCATATTGATTATTATCGTCCAGGATCAAAAACAGAAGCAGGACCAAAAGAAACAGGAGCATTTTATGGTTTAGGTATTCACTCTATTGATAGACTCGTGGCACTTTTTGGACGTCCTGAAGCAGTGACTTATGATATTAGAAATAATGAAGTTGCAGAAGCAGTAGATAATTATTTTGATGTAGATTTGCACTATGGAAACCAATTAAAAGTTAAAGTAAAAACAAATCATCTGGTGGCACAAGATTATCCAAGATTTATCCTTCATGGAACAAAAGGTTCCTTTATTAAGTACGGTGAGGATCAACAAGAAAATGATTTGAAAGCTGGAATTATGCCTGAAGTACAAGCATTTGGGGAAGATAGCCCTATGAATTATGGTCTTGTTAAATATCAAAATGCAAATGGCGACTGGATTGAAAAACAAATAAAAACACCTGTTGGTGATTATGGTCGCTATTATGATGCTGCTTATGAAACCATTGTTAATGGTGCTGAAAAACTAGTGAAAGATGAAGAAGTCATCACGAATATTGAGATTTTGGAAAATGGCTTTAACCAACCTTCACCTTCGGTTTACCGTTTAAGCATATTGGACGAGGAGAGATAACATCATGAAAAGAATTTTAGGATATGAAGCGTCTGATTTTACACGAGAGCGCACATCACAAGAATTCAAAGAAGCTATTTTAAAAGCAGAAGGACGTACAATACTCGTGGATCTAGCTGCAGAAACTGCCCCACTCTATCCAGAGGTTACCAATGGTGAAATGGCCGCAGCTTTTGGTGCAGATTTATTACTTTTGAAGGATTTTGATGTGCAAAAGATGAGCATTCCTGGTTTAGGAGAAATTAAGGACCTCTCAGAATTACGGAAGTTAACAGGAACCGCTGTAGGTGTCAATTTGATTATCAAAGATACAGGACCTGAATATAAAAGAGTGACAGAAGCATCAATAAAGGAACTTCTTCGTAAAAGGATAAATTTCTTATCATTAACTGCATATGTTACGCCTGAAGCAAGTCCGGAGCGTATTGTAGCGGATATTAAGAAGGTACGTCGTTTCTATGATGGTTTCTTAATGTTGAATCCCGTTGTGTCACATGGCTCAGAGTTGCTTTGGGATAATTTAAAAGCCTATATTGATGCTGGAGTTGATATGATTGACTTACCTGCTCCGGGAGCTGTGCCAGGCACCACAGAAGAACAAATCGCACGATTAGCCTTTGCAATTAGAAAAACAGGTACTTTGGTGGACTGTGTAGTTGGAACTTCTCAAGAAGGTGCGGATAAACGCACGATTCAAAGTTTAGCTTTGGCGGCAAAACGTGTGGGAGCAGATGTCTTTGAGCTGGGAGATGCAGGTGTAGCTGGAATGCCAGCTCCCGAAAACATTTTTCATGCTTCAATGACTATTCGAGGAAAACGTCATACTTATGTGAGGATGGCGCGCTCCGCAAATCGCTGATAAAGTAAAAATCATAAGTGACCCTCACTCGTGATTTTTACTTTATTTTCCTAAGATATTGTGTAATAATAATGAGAATGTCAGTTTATGAGGTCGATATATGAAAAACAAACAGCCAAAGTATTTAGTAATTTATGAAGATGTTAAGGAAAAAATTTTGTCTGGTCACTATCCTATCAATTCCAGAATTGCAGATGGCAATACTTTGGTGCAAGAGTATGATGCAAGTTTGATGACTGTGAAAAAGGCACTGGATATTTTGGTATCAGAGGGTTTTTTGATCCGCCGTCGAGGCTATGGTACGATAGTAAAAGATTGGACCAAGGGGAAAAAAGCGCATCTCTATGCAGTAGAGGGATCTTCCAAACGTCATTCAGGGCAGTTGGAATCTGAAGTTTTAACTTTCGAAGTCGAGCATCCAAATGCGGATATCGCTCATAAATTATCCATAGATGTAGAGGATTTCATATATCGTATTGAACGGGTAAGGTATGTTAAAAAGGTGCCGACGATTATTGAGTACACTTATATGCCAATTTCCATTATTCCACAATTGAAATATTCTCATCTCACGGGTTCCATTTATAAGTATATTTTGGAAGAACTTGGCCTTGTTATACAGAGTTCCTTTCTTAATGTCAAAGGTGTGCGTCCCAATGCGTTAGAAAAACAGACCATGCATCTTACAGATACGGATTTTTTGATGCAAGTCGAGCAAGTTGCTAACCTTGATGATGGACGTATTTTTGAATATTCGATTGCCCGCCATTTACCTGATTCATTTAACTTTGAAACAGTGATCTTTAACAACTAAATACAGGACAAAACTTACTTTTAGGTTCCTAGGCTACTCAAAAGTAGGAACTGTGTAAGTAGGACAATCTGCTCTATAATGGTGAGAGCACAGCTAATGATGAAAGGATCAAATAAATGGATTTAAAATTAACAAACAAACTTGCTTTAGTGACCGGATCGACCAAAGGCATTGGACGTGCGATTGCTGAGAGCCTTGCGGCCGAGGGTACGGATGTTATTATTAATGGCAGAACTGCGGATGTTGTGGATAAAGTGATTGAAGAATTTAACAAAAAATATCCGAACAGAACGTTTTATCCAGCAGCCTATGATTTATCTAGGGAAAATGAACGACAAGCTCTTTTTCAAGCCTTTCCAGAAGTTGATATTTTAGTCAATAATATGGCAATATTTAACGATGCAAAATTTGAAGAGATCGAATTAGAGGAATGGCGCCGTTACTTTGAGGTTAATTCAATTTCAGGGATTGCTTTAGCCCAATTCTATCTTCCTAAAATGAAGACAAAAAATGCGAACGGGCGTATCATTTTTATTGCATCAGAAGCAGCGATTATGCCAAGTCCCGAAATGCCGCATTATTCTATGACCAAAACGATGAATCTGTCTTTAGCGAAATCCTTGAGTCGTGAAACAGTAGGGACTACAGTAACGATTAATACGGTAATGCCAGGGTCAACATTAACAGAAGGTGTTGAGCATTTATTGGTCTCACTTTATCCAGAGCTAGAATCTGTTGAAGAAAGAAGTCGCGCCTTCATGTTGAACAATCGACCAACATCAACGATTCAACGTTTGATTCATCCTGAAGAAATTGGCAATTTTGTCGCTTATGTCGCCAGTCCTCTTGCGGGGGCCTTTTCTGGGGAAGCACTTCGGATGGATGGTGGACTTGTTCCGACAATTTTTTAAACAAACAAAAAAACATTGGCCGTGGCCAATGTTTTTTATTTACGATAAAGTCGTGTTGAATTTTTTAATTCAGCAAGGCTATAGGGCATAGGATCAGAGAAGGTTTGATCAACATGTGCGTCCAGACTTTCTGCGAACATTTCTTCATATTCTGGAATAGAAAGTTTTTTGCGGTTGTCTAAGAGCGCTTGGTGCTCTGACTTACGGAGATGTTGCTCAAAGCCTTCAACTAATTGACCAGAGAAAAATTCGGCAACTGTTCCAGACCCATAGCTGAAGAGTCCAATCTTATCGTTGGCTTTTAAGTTTTCAGCATTTTCCAAGAGAGAAATCAGGCTGAGATAAAGTGAACCTGTATAAAGATTTCCGACACGACGATTATAGACAATTCCTTTTTCATACTGTGCCAGAAGATGTTCTTGAACTTCAGAACTTTCATTTTCAAGTTGAGGAAGAAGTGCTTTTTTCCCCATCTTCGTATAAGGAGTATGGAAAGCTAAGGCAGCAAAATCAGAGAAACCAAGGCCAGTACGACGTGCATACTCTTGCCAAACTTTAGCAAAAGAATCAATATAAGTGGCATTTGAAAATTGACCATCAACAGTTGGATAAGCGTCACCAAATGGACGCCAGAAGTCATAAATATCTTGGGTCAAGCTGACAGAGTCATCGTTGAGTGCTAAGATATGAGGATCAGATGCAATTAACATGGCTACGGCCCCAGCGCCTTGTGTTGGTTCTCCACCTGTGTTCAAGCCATATTTGGCAATATCAGTGGCGATGACGAGAACTTTACGCTCTGGATGGTGATAAACATGGTCTTTAGCCATTTGCAAACCCGCAGTTGTCGCATAACAGGCTTCTTTAAGTTCAATAGAACGTGCAAAAGGTTGAATGTCAAGTAAACCATGAACAACAACAGCAGAGGCTTTTGATTCATCTACAGAAGACTCTGTACCAACAATGACCATGTCAATTGCTTGCTTATCTTCTTCAGTCAGAATTTCAGCAGCTGCGTTGGTCGCAAAGGTGATGAGATCTTGGCTGATCGGATTGACTGCCATTTGGTCTTGTCCAATACCGATATGAAATTTAGCAGGATCAATGTCACGCGCAAGCGCTAAATCAGTCATATCTACATAAGTTTCAGGAACAAAAAAGGCAAGTTTGTCAATACCAATATTCATATATATCCTCCAGTTTATATGCTTTATTAATTTGTATGTTTAAGCTCCAATTTTAACATAAAAGATTAAAAATTGGAAAAAACTTTTGACTATTTGAAGGAGAAATGTGCTATACTTGGCTTATGAAAGAAATAGTAATTATCGATGCGCTTCGTACGCCTGTCGGAAAATATGATGGTGCTCTGTCAGATAAGACAGCTGCAGAACTGGGTGTTCATGTAGTTAAAAATCTACTTGATCGCCATGAAGATATTAAAGATGACGTCAAACAAGTGATTTTTGGCAATGTACTACAGGCTGGTACAGGGCAAAATATTGCACGTCAGATCTCAATCAATAGTGGTCTATCTCACCATGTTCCAGCTTCAACGGTTAATGAAGTCTGTGGTTCAGGTATGAAGGCAGTGATTCTCGCTAAACAACTTTTACAACTTGAGGAAGCGGATGTTGTGATTGCTGGGGGAACAGAGTCCATGTCTCAATCTCCAATCATCCGTCACCGTAAATCTGGTGAAGAAGTGCTTTCAATGATGTCTGAGGGCTTAGTAGATGCGTTTAATGGTGAATCAATGGGTTTGATTGGTGAAACAATCGCCGAGCAATTTGAAATTAGTCGTGAAGAACAAGATCGCTTTGCTCAACGTTCACAAGAAAAAGCCCTAGCTGCACGTACAGCGGGTGCATTTGAAAAAGAAATTGTGCCATTTTCAGATTTAGCAGAAGATGAGACAATTCGTGCAAACTCTTCATTAGAAAAACTTTCTTCACTGCGTACTGCTTTCAGTGAGAACGGCAGTGTAACTGCAGGTAACTCATCACCCGTAAATGACGGTGCGTCCGCTTTGCTTTTAGCAAGCAATGACTATGCCGAAGCAAAAGATCTTCCAGTTTTGGCAAAACTATTAGCCAGTGAAGAAGTTGGGATTGATCCTGAAATTATGGGTGTTTCACCGATTAAGGCCATTCGTCAGTTGCTTGAACGTACAGATTTGGATATTGAAGATATCGATATATTCGAAATCAATGAAGCTTTTGCAGCATCTAGCGTTGCTGTAAATCAAGAACTCAATATTCCAGAAGAAAAAGTGAATATTTATGGTGGTGCTATTGCTTTAGGGCATGCTATCGGTTCATCAGGAGCACGTGTTCTGACGACTTTAGCTTATGCGCTTCAACGCGAAAATAAACGTTATGGTATTGCCAGCGTTTGTATTGGTGGCGGTCTTGGTTTGGCTGTCCTCTTGGAAAACCCTAATTTAGTTTAAGCAATGAATATGAAGAAAAAATTTTACCAAATGAGTCCAGCAGAGCGTCTGGATTTTCTTGACTTAAAATCAGAAACACGACAAATTTTAGAAGAAACAGTACTTGATGTAGCTTTAGCAGACAATCTCATCGAAAACCAGATCAGTGAATTCGAGCTGCCAATGGGCTTGGCGCAAAATTTTGTCATTAATGGCAAAAAATACCTGGTCCCAATGGTAACCGAAGAACCTTCTGTAATTGCAGCTGCGAGTAATGGCGCAAAGATAGCTGGAAATTTTCAAACGGTGCTGTCGGAACGATTAATGCGAGGGCAGATTGTTTTTTATGATGTTGAGCAGGCAGACCCCCTCATGCAGACTATCGAAGAAAATCAAGCCGGCATTTTTCGTGCGGCAAAAGAAGCTTATCCTTCGATTTTTAAACGTGGTGGAGGTTTAAGGCAAGTGAGCAGTAGAGCTTTCGAAGCAGAAGGTTTTGTATCCGTTGATTTTAAAGTGGATGTGAAAGATGCAATGGGAGCGAATATTGTGAATGCCATTTTGGAAGGCGTTGCTAACCTTTTTCGCACATGGTTTCCAGAGCAAAAAATCTTATTCAGTATATTGAGCAATTATGCGACTGAATCTTTGGTTAAAGTCAATTGTGAAATACCTGTTGAACGACTGAGTAAAGGAAATAATGGGCAAGAAGTTGCTGAAAAAATCCAAGCGGCGTCACGCTTTTCTAAAGTTGATCCTTACCGTGCCGCCACACATAATAAAGGCATTATGAACGGCATCAACGCCGTTGTCCTTGCCACAGGAAATGACACGCGTGCCGTGGCCTCGGGGATTCATGCTTATGCGAGCAAGGAAGGAAGATACCAGGGCCTTGCGGAATGGTATGTCAAGGATGGCTTACTTTTTGGAAGCCTTGAGCTCCCATTGCCGGTGGCAACAGTTGGTGGTGCAGTGAAAGTTTTACCTAAAGCTCAAGCTGCTTTAGAACTCTTAGAAATTACAGAAGCCAAAGAATTAGCACAAGTCATGGCTGCAGTTGGTTTAGCACAAAATTTGGCTGCTTTGCGTGCCCTGGTTTCTGAGGGAATACAGCAAGGACATATGAGTTTACAAGTTCGTGCCTTAGCAATGACAGTTGGCGCCAAAGACGAAGAAATTACTATTTTGAGTGAGAAACTCCGCCAAGAAAAAGTAATGAATCAAGAGATAGCTGAAAAACTTTTGCGGGAAATCCGCCAGAATAACAAATAAAAATGCTGTCAAGTTTTTTTCTTGACAGGACAATATTTTATGATATAATAGTGAAGTAATAAAAAATAGAAATAGGAAATATAACATGTCTGTAAAAATTCGTTTAACTCGCATGGGTTCAAAGAAAAAACCTTACTACCGTATCAACGTTGCTGATTCACGTTCACCACGTGATGGTCGTTTCATCGAAACAGTTGGAACTTACAACCCACTTGTAGCTGAAAACCAAGTAACTTTGAAAGAAGAACGCGTTATGGAATGGCTTAACAATGGTGCACAACCATCTGATACAGTTCGTAACATCCTTTCAAAAGCTGGCGTTATGAAAAAATTCCACGAACAAAAATTCAGCAAATAATATTAAAAGCGGCTTAAGCCGCTTTTTGTCAATTTCACAATAATTTGGACGATTTTAGTCAGAGTAGAGGTAAGAAATGCAAAAAGATGTGAAAGAACTTGTAATGACAATTGTAAAACCTTTGGTCACAGAACCCGATGCTGTTTCATTGGAAATTATCGAAGGTGAAGAATTTATGGAGTACCATTTGGAAGTAGCAGAAGCTGATATCGGTCGTATCATTGGTCGTCAGGGACGTATCATTCAAGCGATTCGTACCGTTGTTTACTTTGTACCTGTTGAGGGTAAAAAAGTGCGCCTTTTGGTGGATCAATAAGATATTAAATAAAAGAGCCCAGGTCATAAACCTGGGCTCTTTTATTTAATATCTTGGATTTGTGGCAAAAAAGTAGACAATTTTAAATTTGGTTTAAGGAACGGTTAACTCACAAATAAGAAAAGAATAGTATATTAAAGATACGACTTTGAAAAAATTGCTAAAAGTTGCTGAAAATGGGAATAAGAGGGATAAAACTATGATTAAGCTATATACGGCGGCGGCCAACTCATCATCACAAAAAGTAAGAAAATGGCTTATGGATCATCACCTAGAGTTCCAAGAAATTAATCTCACCAAAGATACACTGACAAAGGAAGAAGTTCTTGCAATCTTTTCTTTAACGGAGGAAGGATCGGATGATATTATTACACGTAGAGGAAAAGCCATTCAAAATTTAAAAGAAGATTTTTATTCTTTAACGATTCAAGAACTGATTCAAGCAATCGTTGATAATCCACTCTTACTTCGTCAACCATTAATCATAGACAGTAGCCACTTGCAAGTAGGCTACCACGAAGAAGATATTCGAAAATTTTTGCCACGGGAAGTACGTAAAGTTATGATTGAAGACTTCGCGAAAAAAAGAAAATTCTAAATTACAAATGCTGATTTAAAGATCGGCATTTTTTTATTTGACAATTTTTAAATAAAGGAGTATTCTATATATGTAAATAAAACATGTTTAATTTACATATATAGAAAGAAGGACTAAAAATGAAAAAATACTCTACATTAAAAGATTTTATCGGCTCACATATGATTTATACCTATGATAATGGTTGGGAATACGAAATTTATATTAAAAATGAAAAAACAATCGATTACCGCATTCATGGCGGAATGGTTGCTGGCCGCTGGGTAAAGGAACAAGAAGTTGACATTGTGATGCTTACAGAAGGTGTTTATAAAGTTGCTTGGACTGAACCAACAGGAACAGACGTTTCTTTAGACTTCATGCCAAATGAAGAAAAAATGCATGGTATGATTTTCTTTCCAAAATGGGTACACGAACATCCAGAAATCACAGTATGTTTCCAAAACGACTTTATCGATGTGATGCATGAATCACGTGAAAAATACGAAACTTATCCAAAATACTTAGTTCCAGAATTTGCTACAATCACATATATTGCTAATGCTGGGTCAGATAACGAAGATGTCATTGCCCAAGCGCCATATGAAGGATTGCCAAATGATATTCGTGAGGGTAAGTATTTTGATGAAAACTACAAAAAAGTAAACAAATAAGAAAGAGAAAGATGAATATATTCATCTTTTTTCATTTATAGCCTAAGAGTGTTTATTTCAATATTATTCCGTTATAATAGAGGATACATTTACAATTTGCAAAAATTGGGTTATTATGGAATAAGGGAGAAATAAAATGGCCAGTGAAGATAAATTGTCTTATATTATTCTGGGTTTGTTGAAGCATGAACCGTTGACAGGATATGATCTAAAGAAAAATTTCGAAAACGAAGTAGGCGAATTTTGGCAAGCAAATACGGGACAAATTTATCCGACCTTAAGAAAGCTCTTTGATGCTGAAGCAGTCGATTTTGATGTCGAAATTGTCGGTGCCAAATTAAAGAAAAAAAAGTATCATATCACGGATAAGGGGCGTGAAATGTTTGATCAATGGATCCAAGCGCCTGCTGAACTCTATGCCGTTCAAAAAGACGAATTTATGTTACGGTTGTACTTTTTGAAGAATGATGATGATGTCCGAATTATGGATTTAATTAATGAAGAAATAGAAGTACATAAGAAAAAACTGAATTATCTTCTGCAACGTCAAACACTTATCTTTGGAGGAGCTGATCCTGAAGAAAAGAATGGGCATTTTTTAGTTTTAGACTTTGCCATCCAAAGAGAAAACTTTCGACTTGATTGGCTACAAAAGGTGAAAAGTAGTCAAGATAAGCGCGAGAGCTAGGGACAATATTGGGGAAGTGGTAAGCATACAACAAATAAAAGCATCTAGATTTCTAGTGCTTTTTTCTTGAAAAAGAGAGGCTAATGCTTCTTAGCTTAAACAAGTAGTGTCACAAGCAGGTCCAGTAAAGTTTTTTTGCTATAATAGAGAATTTTTAAGAAAGATTAAAATATAAAGGGGATAATCTATTGACGGTAAATCTTATAATAATAGTATTAATGATTGCTTTTACAGCTTTCTTTGTTGCATCTGAATTTTCTTTGGTGAAAATTCGTAAAAGTCGTTTAGAAACACTGGCAGCTGAGGGCAACAAACAAGCAAAGTTAGCTATTGTTGTTGTAGAGCATTTGGATTCTTACTTGAGTGCCTGTCAGCTAGGGATTACATTGACTTCCTTGGCTATTGGTTGGGTCGGAGAAAGTACGATTCATGCCTTGCTTGCGCCTGTGATTCATTATCTACCACTGCCTAATACGATTGCAGAAAGCTTTTCAATTGTTTTAGCTTTCTTGCTGATTACTTTTGTTCACGTTGTAATTGGTGAATTGATTCCGAAATCACTCAGTATTTCTAAGACAGAAGCTGTCGTTTTAGCAGTGGTAAGACCTTTGCACTATTTCTACAAGGTTACCTATCCCTTTGTTTGGCTGTTGAATGTTTCCGCAAGCTCTATTGGGAAACTCTTTAATCTCAGCCTAGCATCTGAAGGAGAAGAAACGCATTCGGAAGAAGAACTTCTTTTGATAGCCAATCAAAGCTTTGCTAAAGGTGAAATTAACGAAAAAGAATACGAGTATCTCAACAAAGTTTTTGAATTTGACGATTTATTAGCCAAAGAAATTATGGTCCCTCGTCTCGATATGGAAACAATTGCTTCAGACAAAACAATTAAAGAAGCGCTAGAGTTTGCAATCGAAAAAGGGCACACACGTTTCCCGGTGATTGGAAAATCTAAGGACAATATCTTAGGCTATGTGACGCTCCAAGCCCTTATTAAAGAGTATCTTGTGTCGCCAATGCAAAAAGTGCATACGATTGCTCAGGAACCGATCGTCTTTATCGATACTATCCCAGTAAAAATCTTGCTCTCACAAATGCAAAGTGAACATAAACATTTTGCAATTTTGTCTGATGAATATGGTGGAACCAGCGGTTTAGTAACGATTGAAGATATTCTGGAAGAACTTGTGGGCGATATTCAAGACGAGCAAGACCATGAAGAAGAAAATATTGTCGAAGTCGAGCCAGGAATTTATCATGTCAAAGGGAAAACGCCTTTATCTGAAATTGAAGATAAGTTTGACACAGATTTCGATAATCCTTCGGCAAGTAATACTATCAGTGGTTATATTATTAATGACTATTTGGAAAACAGAGAAGAACTTGACGTAGGAAGTACTAAAGTTTTGAATAATTTACAGATAAAGGTTCTTGAAATGGATAGAGTAACTCCAAGTGAGTTAGAGATAAGCAAAGCAGAGAAAATCATCTAGATTTTACTGAAGTGCAAGAGCATAAAAAATTCACATTTTTAATGTGAATTTTTTTGATATATATATTTAAAAAAAGACATTTATTATATTTTGTACACTTTTTAATGTGAACTTGACAAACCAGAGGGGACATGGTAAAATTCTATTTGTTCATGTGAATACAAACACAAGGAGAAATTATGAAAAATTGGACAAAATTAGGATTGCTTGCCATTGTTGGCCTTTCATTGACGGCATGTGGGGGAAATGCTCAAAATAAAAGTATGTCTTCCAGTTCCTCAGAAAAGACTGATGCTAAAGCAGGCGCCAGCAAAACCATGACTTATGCAGAACCATCAAGCTTGAAAAAAAGCTATGATGTGATCATCGTTGGTTCTGGTGGTGCAGGGATGACCGCAGCTATTGAGGCTAAAGATGCGGGAATGAATCCTGTCATTCTTGAGAAAATGCCGATGGCTGGAGGAAATACTTCTAAAGCATCTGCAGGATTGAACGCTTCGGAAACATCTGTTGAAAAAGCACAAGGTATTACAGACTCAAATGATAAATTTTATGAAGAAACGCTTAAAGGTGGGGGAGGAACAAATGATAAAGAGCTCCTTCGTTACTTTGTCGACCATTCTGCAGCAGCAGTAGATTGGTTAGCACAGAATGATATAGTTCTTGATAACTTAACGACTACCGGTGGGATGAGTGTTTCTAGAACGCACCGTCCACATGATGGTTCAGCTGTCGGCGCTTATCTTGTTAAAGGATTAGAAGAAAATATTTCTAAACGTGATATTCCGGTTTTTGTCAATAGTGATGTAACGAAAATAAATGAAAAAGACGGCAAAGTTTCAGGTGTCGAAGTTAAAATCGAAGGGGAAACCAAACAAGTTGACTCAAAAGCTGTCGTTGTAACAACAGGTGGATTTGGGGCCAATCAGAAAATGATTGCTAAATATCGTCCTGACTTGAAAGATTATGTCACAACCAACGCTGCAGGTTCCACTGGCGATGGGATTGAAATGATTTCCGCTCTTGGAGGTGCTCTGGTTGATATGGATAAAATCCAAATTCATCCTACTGTTTTCCAAAAAACAGGATATCTTGTATCTGAGTCAATTCGTGGTGAGGGAGCGATTCTCGTAAATAAAGAAGGTAAACGTTTCTTTAATGAAATGGATACCCGTGATAAGGTTTCCGCAGCGGAACTCAAACAAGATGGCAAATATGCTTATGCTATTTTTGGTGAAGGAACAAAAGATAAAGTTAAAGCTGTAGATCAATATATCTCTAAAGATATGGTTGTTGAGGCAGATAATGTTGAAGAACTTGCGAAAAAACTTGATATAAAACCAGAGGAACTTAATGCAACAGTGACCAAATGGAACAAAGCAGTGGCCGATAAAAAAGATTCAGAATTTGGTCGTACAACAGGGATGACCAATGATATTTCTGGAAAGGTTTATGCCATTAAAGTTGCACCAGGCATTCACCACACTATGGCTGGTGTAAAAATTAATACACAGACACAAGTTTTGAAAGAAGATGGTCAACCAATAAAAGGTTTATACGCCGCTGGTGAAGTTACTGGTGGTTTACATGGAGGTAATCGTATCGGAGGAAATGCAGTCGCTGATATCATTATCTTTGGACGTCAAGCTGGCCAAGAATCTGCAAAATATGCGAAAGCTTAATAAAAATCTTCACTTGAAATAAAAAACATCCTAAATGGATGTTTTTTTTTATAAAAGTTTTATTTTTCTCATCCAATACCAGACTGCACCGCTAAGGGCGAGCGAAATGGCCAAAACCAAGAGGAAACCAAAGGAGAATTCTTCAAAGGGAAGTTTAAGATTTATGCCCCAAAAGCCATAAATCATGGTTGGTATCGTTAAAACAATAGAAATTTCGGTGAGAGTTTTCATTATGGTATTGAGCCGGAAGGAACTCAGATTGTTGACCATTGTATCTAAGCTAGCAAGATATTTATTATAGGCTTGGGTGAGCTTTTTCAAGCTGTCTAAATTTTCTTCTAGTTTTATAATACCGCTATGTCCATTTTCGTCTAAATTCAAAGCTTTTTTTTCACGCTTAAAAAATTCTATTATTTTGTCGTCACTATCATAAGTTAGGGATAAACTGATTAAGTATTTTTTTAATTGCAGCACTTGAGTGAAGAGTGAGCGTGTAGGACCATTTTCATTAATCGAGGTTTCTAGCTTTATAATCTCATCTCTAATTTTTTGTGCATCTTCAGTCATTTTAGCAAGCGCTGCATTAATAAAGTTAACCAATATTTCTTCGTTTTTTAATTCCTTCGGGCAGTCTTTAAGGAATTCTAAGACGAAGTCTTCTTTATCTTCAGTAATGATTATTACTGAATGTTCACGTTGTAAAATAAGTAGAGAATCCACCATATGCTCAAATTCAGCTTCCTCCCTCTCCCTTGGATAGAGGAGAAGTAGAGTGATATATCCCTTTTCGTTCTCCCCTTTATTAAAGAAATAGTTAGCTTCTTTTTTATCATAATACAAAGAAGAAAGATTCTGTTGATAGTGATTGTTCAGATGTTTAAAAAATTGGCGGTCAGGTTGATAAAAGTAAAATATGGTATTCTCCTCTTCACTATCGAGGGGAATTATTTTAGAAGCAGCAACTTCAAATCCTTTAAGGACTTTATATTTAAACATTAACTTTCCTCCAAAAGAGTCACTTCCAAAAATAAATTAAGCTACTGTAGCCAAAAGGCCCCTATCATAGAGGCCAATTTAGAAGTTTAGATTTTAAGAAAGAAGCGGAAATGCTTACTCTACTCTCCCATTTTCAGGCGTCATGTCGTCAACTTTATCTTTTACTTTATCGACTTGTTTTGAGGTAAATTTTCCTGTAGTTTGCGCTGCATCAACCACACGATCTTGGACGGTTACTTCGTCATCTTTTTGTTGTTCTTTTGTTTTAATGTCTGTTACTGTTACATTAACTTCTACAACATCTAGGTCCGTCATATTTGCAACTTCTTTACGGATAACATCCTTGATGCGGTTATAAATTTCTGGAACATTTTTGCGGTACTCTGTGATAACTTTCAAATCCACTGCAACTTGTGTTTTGCCCACTTCAACGTCAACTCCAGAAGTTACATCATCCGTATTTACCAGTTTTCCAGTTAAGTTAGAGAAGAAGCCACCTTCGACAGCCAACAAACCATCGACGGTTTCTAAAGCTAATCCTACAATCTTTTGGACCACTTTGTCTTCGTAAGTTAATTCTCCTTTGATATCTTGAGTATTCTCGTGATTCTTAGAAGTAGTGTGCTCAGTTTCGGCCATTATTCCAAAGGGTTTCATGTTTTCTTGTACCATTTAATTCTCCTTATTTTATGTTATTTCCGATTTTTTAAGTGTTCGATGATTCCAGTCTTTTGTAGAAAGAGGCCTGCTATTACACCAAAGCCAATTAATATCAAAAGTAGAACCATCTTCCAAAAACCAATTGTGAAGATGGCAATGGCAGCTATACCACCGATAATGCCACCAATAATTGGATATCGATATCTTTCCAGATAATCCATTGACACCTCCTATACAACGCGTGAGCGTTTATTGTTTGTTTCTTTATTTAATGCATTTACTTCAACTTTTATTTTTACAGGTTGATCTACACCAAAGAAAAGTTTTAAGCTATCAATAATCTCTTGTTCGAGCAAGCGTGATTTTTCAGCAATTTCGACCCGAGGAATGATTTCCCCTTTCACATCAATGCTAATTTTCTTTTTATAGAGCGTAACATTAATGCGCGGGGATTTGAGAAAGTCGTTTTCGAGGACTTTCTCACGGACAAGTCCCTCGATAGCGGAACGTTTTAAAGTGAGTTTTCCTCCCTGAGTAGGGAGTTCAATATCAATGTATGTCCGAGGATAAAATGCGATGATGAGCAAGGCAATTATTAAAACAACAGCCAAGAGAGCATTTCCCCAGAACAGATAGACAGGGACGTATTCACCGATATAGACGAGCTGACTTGAAGCACTTGTCATATCGCCATACTCCACCAAATTGTAGTAATCCCAAGCTGAAGGAACTACAAGTGAAAGTAGGAGGAGATCAAATACGATGAGAATAAATTTCTTTCCAGATGACACAAGGCCTCCTTTCTAGATGCTTTAACGAAAAAATTAATGGCTCATTTTTGATAAAACAAAGGATACAACGGCTACCACAATAACGGCACCAATGATTGAGGGGATCAAAGCCATACCGGCCAATGAAGGGCCCCAGCTTCCGAGAAGGGCTTGACCCACAGCAGAACCGACTAAACCGGCTAAGATGTTGGCAATCCATCCCATGGAGCCCCCTTTAGTGATGACTCCTGCAATTAAACCAATAATGGCTCCGACAATAAGTGACCAAATCATAAAATACCTCTTTTCTAGTATGTGAAAACATACATTTCTATTCTTAAACTAACACATCTGGAAAGCGGATTCAAATAATCGGTTTATTATTTTTTCATTATTCTAAAAAATAAGAGCTTAGATTGCACCTATATCTGTCTTTTGAAGTAATATTCCGAAAATTCAGAAATATATTGATAGGATTTGAAAAATAAAAGTGATAGAATAATGAAAGGGGATACAAAATTTGAAAATAATTAAAAAAGTATCTCAAAAAATAGAAAGAAGGAGAAAATTATGATTTTAGGTTTTATTAAGGCAAATTTCCCAGGAGAGCGTCGTGTTCCGCTATTACCACAAGACATCAAAGACTTTGATAATCAATTGCTGATTGAATCTGGGTTTGGAGAGTTTTTAGATATTGAAGATGTTGAATATGAAAAAGTAGGGTGTAAAGTCCTTTCAAGAGAAGAAGTATTCAAACAGTCTGAAGCGATCTTTTCATTGAAGCTTATCCAGCCAAGTGACTATGACTATATTAAAAAGGGACAAATCATTATCGGTTGGACTCACCCCTATGGCTCTGGTAAGTCTTTCATGAAAGAACAAGCTGTGCCGAAAGAACTCATTGTTGTTGATTTAGATAATAATTTCCCTGCTATTTATTATATGGATAAAGTCATCGAAACAAAGATACCAGCCGGTATTATGGAACGTAATAGCTTTTTTGCTGGTTATGCTGGTACATTAGATGCTCTGCTGAAGTTCGGAATTTTACCAGATGAAAGCACTAAAATCGCCGTTCTTGGCTCAGGAAATGTCTCGCAAGGTGCATTTCATGCGATTTCGAAATTTTCTTCAAATGTAAAAATGTTCTACCGACGGACCCTTCCGTTTTTTAAGGAGACGTTTAGCACTTACGATATCATCGTCAATGGTATCGAAGTTGGAGCGGGTAATGCTCCCATTTTATCCTTAGAGGATCAAAAACAACTGAAGAGAGGAAGTTTCATCATAGATACAGCAGCTGATGCCGGGAATACTATTGAAGGTAACCATTTTACAACGATGAAGGATTCCATCTATAAAGAAAAAGGCATTTATTACTATTGTGTCCCTAATACACCCTCTATGGCTTACCGCAATGTCAGTCCTATGCTTAGTAAACAATTGAGTAAATACATTTTTAAAGAAAATGTTGAAGTTTTTAAAGAAGCACTGAAACAGAGTAAATAATGAGTGACAGGATGTGACAATGTAACCTCTAGCTTAAGCTTACCTGAAAATAACAAACAAGTTGTTTGCTTGAATATTATGATTTTGTTAGAATGAAACTGTTATGAAATTATAATATTATTTTAAAGGAAAGAGGTATTTTTATGATTTGGTCACTTATTGTTGGTGCAATTATTGGGGTGATAGCAGGAGCTATTACAAGTAAAGGTAAATCTATGGGATGGATTGCCAACATCTTAGCCGGTTTAGTCGGTTCTGCTGTGGGTCAAGCCCTTCTCGGAAGCTGGGGTCCTTCATTGGCCGGTATGGCTTTGATTCCTTCAATCATTGGTGCCGTTATTGTGGTAGCCGTTGTATCATTCTTCTTGGGTAAAACAAAAGATTAATACAATTCTTATAAAAAAAACCACTCTTTGGGTGGTTTTTTTATGTCTTTAAACAAGCAGATAGAGTACAATAAGTCTAAAAGGTGTTAGAATTTACAAAGAAAATCAATAAAACATGTAGTGGCAAAAATGCATATCAGGAGGAAAAAAGGAAGTTGACTGAAGAAGAACAAGAGCTCGTTTATTTTTGGGATGATTTTGCTGAAGAGTATGAAGAAATACAACAGGAATCGCCTTTCCCGATTGCGCAAGAGTTAGGGAAGTTCCTTATACAAGAGAAAATTTTACCTTGCCAAACACTTTTAGATATTGCCGGAGGAAGCGGGCGCTATTTGGCTGTATTTCAGGAACAAGTGAAGAAATATACCTTAGCGGATATTTCACCAAAGATGTTGGAACTGGCGAGAAAAAAACAAAAATCAGAGCATGTGGATTTCCTTAGTATAAGCCAAGAGGCGCTGCTTAAATCAAATCAAAAATTTCAAGTTGTTTTTTCCGCAATGAATCCTGCTTTGGACCGTCCTGAAAAGATAAAAGAGTTATGTCAACTCAGTCAAAAGTGGTGCCTTATCCTACGATTGGTTAAGGATGAGGACAGTTTATTTTCTCCTTATGACCAGGAAGTGAACCCAGAGTTAAAATGGATGGCAGACTACAAAAACTTTCTTCAAAAAGAAAAGCAAGAATTCTTTGTCCAACAATTTACTTTTGAAAAAACAGAAATGATTTCAAAAGACTTTTACCGCGCTTATTTTGAGGAAGAATGCAGTAAGCGGGACTTGGAACACCGCATAAACGTGCATTTTGAGGGGCAAGAAGTCTGCAAAAATTACCACAAAGTTGTTTACGAACTGATTTCCATTCCATGTGACAAATAGTGACGAGGAAGTATAATGCTTTCCACTCTAGTTGTGATTTATGCCAGAGTTGAAAGAAAAAGTAAACGAAATTCAAAAAAGTATAAGTAAAAGCCCCAGAAAATGAGCATTTTCTGGGGCTTTTTGTTTTTCAGTCTATAAGGTAAGCTGAAAAGAGCAAGTAGAAAAGAAAAATAAAATTGATTCAAGATCTTTTTTAATACGAGGGGTGTTACTCATGATAGCCATAGAGTTTTAATTCGCCCGAAATATATTCTCCTAAATAGACCTCAGTGATTTTATTAAAGCCATTTTCAAGGATTTTAGTTTCGAGCCATTCTTCGTTTTTATTTATGATGTCTAAAACATCATAGTTGGCTTGTCCGTCCACAATAATCGGGTATTTGATGTTTTCTCCACCAAATTCGATAATGGTTAATTGACCATTTTGCTCTAAAATTGCGCGCTTTACATTTTGAACTTCATAAATTCCGTTGGAGCGTAGCTTAAACATAAGTTCATTTGCAGAAATCCCATTTTTCAAGCACTCCGTAACTTTTATTTTTCCATCTTGAATTAAAGTAAGTGGTTTTCCATCTACGATGACTTTAATATAACGATTATGCTCTTTAGCAAATTTTAGGAGGAGTACAAGAAGCGTCCAGATGATTAAGACAAGGACAAATTGCAAGACAGTTATTGAATCATTATAAATGACACCTCCAATTATCCCACCGAGTACATAATTTTGGACTTGATCCATTGCTGATGAAGGAGCAAGATTACCTTTTCCCATGATGTTAATTTGGATAATTAAACAAACAATTCCGAGGGCAAATTTGATTATTATTGGGCTGTATAATTGCATAGCTAACCTTTCTTATTATTTAGAAATTATGTTGATTTTATTATTGATCAGATGAGTTTCTGTGACAGTATAGGATTGCTGATCAGCATTGAGATTGACCGTGTAAAAATCATCTTTTACTTTTACAATAATCCCATCAGTAAGTTGAGTTGAACTCACGAGAATGTCTTTTTGATCAACCTTCATATTATCGGCAAATTGTTCAACAAAACTGACCATCTGAGAGGATTGAGAATGACGCGACTGATTAACCTGATAATTTGAGTACTGTATCCCAAGAGAAAGGATGAGAAACAAGAAAAAAATAAGACTAAGATCTCGATATTTCGTCTTAATTCGATGTTTCAAATATAATGAAAAAACAACTATAAGTAGTATAAGTGAACCAAAAATAAAAATATACCATAGGTAGTCTGTTAAGCCAGCTTGTGTTTTCAAGAAACCAATATCATAAAAATTCATAAAACCTCCAATAAACTAACGGCAATTCTCTAATAATAATCTACATATTATTAAAAAATTCCACAATTATATACTATCATAAACAAACTAATATATATAAAGAATATTTTTATTTGGAAAGTAGTCACTGTTGAGACCTCCTTCACTTATTATTTTTTTCGTTCATCAAGATAAATAAAAAACACAATAATTGTTTGTATAATTTTAAATAAAATGGTACAATTTTACCTACTTAAAATTTTTAATATTTTAAAGTAGAGCTTATGTTCAAGTGAAAATAAGCGAGAAGTAGAAAGAAGGGAGAAAAATAAATTTGGGTTTTTCGACAAAAGCAAAATTTGAAACCTATAGTAAGAAGGACAGTAGACTAGAGAAAACATTGGGGGTTAAAGATTTCTTGGCATTAGGAGTGGGAACGATTATTTCTACTTCAATCTTTACTTTACCTGGGATCGTTGCTGCACAATTTGCTGGACCAGCTGTCGTCTTTTCTTTTTTGATTGCTGCAGTAGTTGCTGGAATGGTCGCATTAGCCTATGCTGAAATGGCCAGTGTTATGCCTTTTGCCGGCTCAGCCTACTCATGGATTTCAGTCCTTTTTGGTGAGGGGTTTGGCTGGATTGCGGGTTGGGCCTTACTTGCAGAATACTTTATTGCCGTAGCCTTTGTAGGTTCAGGATTCTCGGCTACCTTTCAGCATATTCTAGCAACCTCTAATATACATTTACCTGCGGCTTTAGCTCATCCACTGGGAACTAATGGTGGTATCGTTGATATTATTTCTTTAATTGTTATTTTAATTGCCGCTCTTCTTGTATGGCGAGGTTCGAATGATGCCGGAATAATTGCACAAATCTTAGTTGTGTTAAAAATTATTGCCATTATCACATTTATTGTTGTAGGTTTAACAGTGATTAAACCTCAAAATTATACACCGTTTATACCTAAGCACAATCCTACTACAGGCTTTGGAGGTGTATCAGGAATTTTATCCGGTGTTTCAATGATTTTCTTGGCTTATATTGGCTTTGATTCGATTGCGGCTAATTCAGCTGAAGCTAAAAATCCGAAACGTACAATGCCTTTAGGGATTGTAGGTTCACTCATCATTGCTGTGGTTCTGTTCTCAGCAGTTACGCTTGTTCTTGTCGGCATGCACCCCTATACAGAGTATGCAAATAATGCAGCTCCTGTATCTTGGGCTTTGTCAGAAGCAGGCTTTCCACTGGTTTCACAAGTGATTTCAATCGTTGCTGATGCCGGGATGTTTATTGCTTTACTGGGAATGATTTTAGCGGGTTCTCGACTGATTTATGCCTTTGGTCGTGACGGAATGCTTCCAAAAGTTTTGGGACAGGTAGACAAGCGTGAGAATCCAACCAATGCCTTGATTGTTTTAACTACGGTTGCAATAATTATTGGGGCATTCTTCCCATTTACCTTCTTGGCACAATTGATTTCCGCAGGTACATTGATTGCTTTTGTCTTTGTTTCGATCGGGATGTTTGCCTTACGTCCCCGTGAGGGCAAAGACTTACCGGAAGCAAGTTACAAAATGCCTTTTTATCCGATTTTACCCGCTCTAGGTGCTATTGGGTCAATTATTGTCTTTGAAAATCTTGATTCACTTGCCAAACTATACTGTTTTATCTGGATTTTGTTAGGTATTGTGATTTATTCCTTGTATGGTGCGAAACGTAAAAATAATTAAGGATTTTATACCGATTTGAGGATTTATCAAATCGGTTTTTACTTTAATTAAAAGTTAATCACCATAAAAACTGTTTTATTTTTGAAGGAAGACACACTTACAGGAGCATATAGGGAAATAATACGTGAATTATGGTAAAATATCTGTATGACAAAATTTTACAATGTAGGCACAATAGTGAACACACAAGGACTTCAAGGAGAAGTTCGCGTGATTTCAGTTACCGATTTTGCTGAAGAACGTTTTGCAAAAAACACAATTTTGGCTCTTTTTGACAAAAAAGGAAATTATGTCCAAGATTTGAAAGTTAAATCATCAAGAAAACAAAAGAATTTTTATATCGTCAAATTTGAGGGATTCTATCATATTAATGATGTTGAAGGCTTCAAGGAATTTACTCTAAAAATAGCTGAAGACAAGTTGAAGGACTTGGACGAAGGCGAATTTTATTATCATGAAATTATTGGTTTAGATGTATATGAAAATGATCAGTTAATTGGACAGGTTAGCGAAATTCTTCAACCAGGTGCAAATGATGTTTGGGTCGTCAAACGTAAAGGTAAGCGTGACTTGCTTCTTCCTTATATTCCACCTGTAGTATTGAATGTTGACCTTCAAGCTAAACGAGTGGATGTAGAAATTATGGAAGGTTTGGACGATTAGGATGAAAGTCGATATTTTAACAATTTTTCCAAATATGTTCGACTCGCTCAACCAATCAATAGTTGGAAAAGCACAAGAAAAAGGACTGCTTGAACTGCACACTCATGATTTTCGCGAAAATGCGAGCAATAAGCAAAGACATGTGGATGATATGCCCTATGGCGGTGGTCAAGGCATGTTGCTGATGCCTCAACCCATCTATGATACAATGAATAAGATTCCACATGAAAATGCGCGTGTGATTCTCCTTGATCCTGCAGGCAAGCGCTACAATCAAAAAATGGCTGAGGAACTTGCTCAAGAAGAACATCTCATCTTTATTTGTGGACATTATGAAGGTTATGATGAACGAATTAAAGATCTTGTGACCGATGAGATTTCGCTTGGCGACTTTGTTTTAACAGGCGGAGAAGTAGCAGCCACTGTTATTGTTGATTCCGTAGTGCGCTTACTGCCTGGCGCTTTAGGCAAAGCAGCCAGTCATGAGGATGATTCTTTTTCTTCAGGATTACTTGAGTATCCGCAATACACACGTCCAGAAGATTTTCGAGGGAAAAAGGTCCCAAGCGTTCTGATGTCAGGTCATCACGAAAACATTCGTAAATGGCGATTGACGGAAAGCTTGAAAAAAACTTTAGCACGACGTCCGGATTTGTTGGAACAGTACGAAACAAATGCAGAAGAAGAAGAAATTTTGAAGCAGCTAAAGATAGAAAGTGAAAATTCTTGATGGCTTGGAAAAATTATATTTGGGATTTTGACGGAACACTCTTCAATACCTACCCTGTGATGTTAGAGGCATTGCGTGAAGCAATGAAGCAATCCTCAGTAGAATTCCCGGGTGATTTAGAAGCTTATATCAAACGTTTCTCTATTCGTAAATTCGCTTTTGAGTTTGCGGATGATGACTTTCTTGATTTGTATCACAAAATAGAAGCAGAGATGCAAGTCAATCCTCAGATTTACCCTGAGATACCACAAATTTTGTCAGAAGTTGTAGAAAATGGTGGACAGAATTTTGTCCTCAGTCATCGTGATGAAGCCACCTTTGAATATCTGGGTGAACTAAAAAAATACTTTACGGAAGTCATCACCAGTCAGCAAAATTTTGCACGGAAACCAAGTCCAGAAGCTTTGGAATATTTGATTCACAAATATAAGCTTGTACCAGAAGAAACAGTCATGATTGGTGATCGTCCTCTTGATATTGAAGCAGGTATAAACGCAGGTGTAGCCACTTTGCTTTTAGATGAGAAAGCATATTTTGGAGACATCGCCGACAAAAAAATAAAAAATTGGAGTGAATGGAAATGACATTAACATTAGAACGTGATAAAGAATTTGTAAATCAATTTCACTATGATGCACGTAATTACGAATGGGAAAAAGAAAACGGAACACCTGAAACAAATATCAATGTACAATTTCAGTTAGTTCCTCACGATCAAGTACCTGACGGCAAAGCTGCGGCAGAAGATACAGCAATTTATGCTATCTTGACATACATGATTCCTTTGGAAAACATTGTCTTATCAGGTATGCTCAGCCAACTTAACTACATTCGTGGACGTCAAGTGAAAGAGCAATCTGAATTAGAACAAGAAGAAATGGCACAAATTGCTTCCCCACTTTTTGATCTTTTGAAACGCTTGGTGTACGAAACAACAGAGGTTGCCCTTGACCAACCGGGCATCAATCTCCAATTTTAAGGATTTTTTCAAGATTATTTATTATGAAATTAGCTATTATTACAGATACTTCGGCAGATTTTGCCGAACAATATAAAAATCGTGACGATTTATTTGTCTTGGAAATTCCCATATCTATTGAGGGAAAAGAGTATAAACCAAGTGAAATGACACACCAAGAGTGGTATAAGTTGATGGGTGCAACTTCAGAGGCACCTAAAACATCACAACCAAGCATTCTTGAATTAGAAGAACTATTGCGAACACTCAGAAAAGAGGGATTTACTCATGTTTTAGGTGCTTTTTTGAGTTCAGGAATTTCGGGTTTTTACCAAAATGCCTTTTATCTTCAAAGTGAATTTGAAGATATGGTGGTTAAGTTTCCTGAAACTTTTATTACCTCTAGTCCACTTGGCTATATGATTGAGACAGCACTTGATGCGGCGGATGCCGGAAAGTCATTTGACGAAATCGTTGCTCAGTTTGAATATCAAAGAGAAAATGACAATGCCTTCATGCTTGTAGATGACCTTCATTGGCTAGCTAAAGGTGGTCGCTTGTCGAGAGGTGGAGAACTTTTAGGAACACTCCTCAATATCAAACCTATTTTACAGTTTTCAGAAGATGGTAAAGTTGTTGTATACGATAAGGTGCGTACAAGCAAGAAAGCTGTATCAGAGCTGAAGAAACTGATGCTTGCTAATAGTGATCCAAAGGCGCACAAGGTATATGTTCTCCATGCTGATGCGGAAGATCGCGCACAAGACCTTTACGATTTTGCCAAAGCTCATGGCTATGATGACGTTGAAATCGTCACATTTGGACCTGTTATTGCAACTCACCTCGGCTTGGGCGCGATTGCTTATGGGTTCTCACCTAAGAAATAAAATATTGTATAAAAATTAATTGTAAAAAGAGGAGGAAACATTTGAGTCGTTCCTTCTCTTTTTTTGAGCATTTTATCCAAAGGGTAATTCTAAAGAAGTGTAAACGCAATCATATAATCTTTAGGAAATAATTGTCTAATTTTTTCGGGTTTTGTTTGACTTTACCTTAAAAAAATATTAAACTGAAGTTGTTATTATACGCATAAATATACATTAGGAGGTATATAATGGAAGCAAAAACTGAAAAGAAAAAATTCCAAATGCCATCGGCATACACGATTCTTTTCATCATCATTGTCCTTATTGCAATTCTGACCTGGTTTATCCCAGCAGGACATTACAAAGTAGATGATGCCGGTAATATTATTGCTGGATCATTTACACAAGTCGCCTCAAATCCTCAAGGGATTTGGGATATGCTTATGGCTCCCGTTAATGGGATGTTAGGTATTGAAGCGAATGGAAATGTACCCGCTACACCAGCAGCGATTCCTATCTCATTCTTTATTTTAATGGTAGGTGGCTTTTTAGGTGTAGTGAATAAAACTGGTGCACTTGAAGCAGGTATTGCTTCGATCGTTAAGCGTTTCAAAGGCAAAGAGAAGATGTTGATTCCGGTCTTAATGATTCTCTTTGCACTTGGGGGATCAACGTATGGGATGGCAGAAGAAACATTGGCTTTCTATGCTTTGATTATCCCTGTGATGATTGCGGTTGGTTTCGACACGGTCGTGGCTGTTGCTATCGTTTTAGTCGGCTCACAAGTTGGATGTTTAGCTTCTACAGTGAATCCATTTGCTACAGGTGTTGCATCTCAAGCAGTTGGTATTTCCATGGGACAAGGTATGGGACTTCGTTTCTTCATGCTGGTCGTACTTACAGCTATTTCAATTCTCTATGTTTATCGTTATGCTTCAAAAATTGAAAAGGATCCAACAAAATCTTTAGTTTACAAAAATCGTGAAGCAGATATCCAACATTTCGACATTGCTTCTATTGAAAAACAGGAAAATATTACGCAACGTCAAAAATGGGTAAATGTTGTCTTCTTCGGAAGTTTTGTCATTATGATTATGTCACTTGTACCGTGGGATATGTTGAATGAACATTTTACTTTCTTTAACGACTTTACGGCTTGGTTAACATCAATTCCAGGTTTAGGTGTTGTTCTTGGGAAGAGCATGGTGCCATTTGGAGCGTGGTACTTCCCAGAAATTACAATGCTCTTCATCGTCATGGCTGTTGTCGTTGCCTTCGTTTACCGTATGAAAGAATCAGAATTTATCTCTGCCTTCCTCGAAGGTGCCTCAGATATGATTGGGGTAGCTATCGTCGTAGCTGTGGCACGTGGGATTCAGGTTGTGATGAACAACGGGATGATTACAGATACAATCTTGCATTGGGGTGAACAAGGACTTCAAGGACTTTCATCAAGTCTATTTATTATCTTAACATTTATCTTCTATCTGCCAATGAGTTTCTTGATTCCATCAACATCAGGTCTAGCTGCCGCTACGATGGGGATCATGGGCCCAATGGGTGAATTTGCCAATGTTTCAAAAGATTTGGTCATTACAGCTTATCAATCTGCATCAGGAATTTTGAACCTTATCACACCAACATCCGCTGTTGTTATGGGTGCACTTGCTATTGCACGCTTTAATATCGGAACATGGTGGAAATTTATGGCGAAGCTGATTGCGATTCAGTTGATTGTAATCATGATCATTCTTGGAGTTGCGGCAGTATTATAAAAATGAATAAAAAGCTTTCCATAGGGGGAGCTTTTGTTGGAGGTCACATGAAAACTTTTATTACAGATGAATATCAAACAGCAGCTGTGCAATCACTCGGACGTTTAGTCAAACATGCCTCTGTATTAGACGAGAGCGATTCCGGTGCAGGGCATCCTTTTGGCAAAAAAGTTTTAGGTGCTTTAGAAGAAGTCTTAGAACTTTGCCAAGAATTAGGCTTTAAGACTTTCCAAGATCCTGAAGGCTATTATGGTTACGCTGAGACTGGCGAAGGCGAAAAACTTTTTGGCTTACTTTGTCACATGGATGTTGTACCTGCAGCGGATCAAGCAGGCTGGGAAACTGATCCTTTTGAAATGGTTGAGCGTGATGGACTTTTAATTGGTCGGGGAACACAAGACGATAAAGGACCAAGTATGGCTTCGTTATATGCAGTGAAAGCCTTAATGGATGCTGGTGTGACATTTGACGGACGAATTCGTTTTATCTTTGGTACAGATGAAGAGACACTTTGGCGTTGTTTGGATAAATATAATGAAAAAGAAGAAGCAATCACAATGGGCTTTGCACCTGATTCTCATTTTCCACTTAACTATGCTGAAAAAGGTTTACTTCAAGCCTATCTTACTGGACCTGGCACAAACGAATTTACATTACACGCACCTGGCGCATTAAATGTTGTACCCGATCGTGCGGCTTACACTTCAGAAAAATTAGCAGAAGTAAAAGCTGCCTTGACAGCGCATGGCTTTGCCTATGAGGAAACAGAAAAAGGAATTTCCGTACAGGGTAAAAGCGTGCATGCTATGGCTGCACCAGAAGGGACAAATGCTACGCTACGTTTGGCTATTGCCTTGGCAGAAGTATTTGACTTCAAACCCCTTGATTTCTTAGGTAAACTTGTTCAAGAAAATGCCACAGGTGAAAATGTTGTGGGCAAAGTCATGGATGAACAATCCGGTGAATTAACCATGAATTTCACGGATGTTGAAATCACTCCTGAGCATACAAAAATTGGGGTGGACATGCGACTCCCTGTGACTATTGATAAAGATGAACTGGCTGAAAAGCTCGCCACTCAAGCAGCAGCTTATCAGCTCGAGTACAAGCAATATGATTGGCTAAATCCTCTCTATGTGCCGGTAGAAAGTGAACTTATCCAAACGCTCCTTGCTACTTATCGTGAAATTACAGGAGATATGACGGAGCCAATGGTTTCTGGAGGAGCTACCTTTGCTCGGACGATGCAGAATTGCGTAGCCTTTGGAGCCATGTTCCCTGAAACGCAGGACTATATGCACCAGGCTAATGAACAATGGGCAATTGCGGACTTGCGTAAAACGATGGAAATATATGCTGAAGCCATCTATCGCTTATGTGCAGTGAAGTAATGGCGTTCCATAAAAAATGATTCTTCTTGGAATCATTTTTTATTTTAAGTAAGAAGAAGACTGAATACTCAATGACTTTTCCCTCTCAAATATCCGTGTTTTCATGACTCTTTAGAAGTAAATCTTTTTATCTTTAAAAAAGATCCACTCAGTAACTCTTTTTCAGATGAAAAGTGCTAAAATAGTAATATGAAACTAGAGAATTTGCCGTCAGAATTTGTACAAGCTTTGCCGGTTTTGGAAAAAATACAGGCACATGGTTTTGAGGCTTATTTTGTAGGAGGAAGCGTACGAGATGCGCTTTTGCAAAGGCCAATCCATGATGTGGATATTGCAACCAGTGCATATCCAGCTGAAACCAAAGCCATATTTCCGCATACTATTGATGTGGGAATTGATCACGGTACCGTGTTAGTCTTAGCCGGTCAGTCTGAAGCTGAACATTATGAAATTACTACTTTTCGTACAGAAAGCACTTATACAGATTATCGCCGCCCAGATTCTGTAGATTTTGTCCGAGAACTTTCGGAAGATTTAAAACGCCGTGATTTCACGATTAATGCCTTTGCTATGGATACTGAGGGACAGATTATTGATTTGTTCAATGGTCTTTCTGATTTGTCTGGGTCACGCTTACGTGCAGTGGGTATTGCAACGGAGCGTTTCAATGAAGATGCGCTTCGGATTATGCGAGCAATGCGTTTTGCTGCAACTTTAAATTTCGATGTTGAAGAAGAAACATTTAAAGCTATGCAGGCGCGTGCTCATCTTTTAAGCAAAATTTCGATTGAACGTATTTTCATTGAACTCGACAAGTTGCTTTTGGCTAAAAATTGGAAAAAAGGCTTAGAAATATTGTTGACTTCTCAGGCTTATACTTTCTTGCCTGACTTGCAAGAAAAAGCCATACAAGCTTTACTTCAAACTCTAGAGACACCCTTTACCTTTGTTAATTCAGAGCAAGCTTGGGCTGCACTCTTAGTACATGGTGATCAGGTAAATGTTAAAGCTTTCTTGAAAAAATGGAAAGTGTCTAATGACTTTATCAAATATGTGTATGAGTTGACAGAAGCTTACAAGCTTGAAAGTTGGAGTTTAGAAAGTATTTATCGCTATGGATTAGAAAAAGCTCTGCTTGTTGATCAGCTAAAAATTGCTGCAGGCCAAGATGTTGATTGTGATCAGGCTTATAGTTATAATGAAAAACTCCAGATCCATAGCAAGTCGGACCTGGCAGTAACTGGAAATGACATTATCCAAACATTTAATATCAAGCCAGGACCGATTTTAGGGAAGCTGCTTCATCAGGTTGAAGAACAAGTCGTCAACAACCAATTAAAAAATGATAGAAACAAAATTTTAATATATATTAAGGAGATTCTATGATTACTCGTAAACAAGGTTCATGTACTACTATTTTGGTGGGGAAAAAAGCCTCAATTGATGGTTCAACACTTATCGCTCGTAATGACGATGGACATGAAGCACTGGATCCACAACGCTTTGTTGTTGTTCAACCAGATGAACAACTGCGTCATTATAAAGCTGTATTGAGTGCTTTAGAACTAGACCTTCCAGAAAACCCAATGCGTTATACAGCAACACCCAATGCTGTTTTAACAAGCGGAACTTGGGCTGCTGCAGGGATTAATGCGGCAAATGTTGCAATGTCAGCTACAGAAACAATTACAACAAACCCACGCATCTTGGGACTTTATCCTTACAATGAAGAAAGCGGCATGGGAGAAGAAGACTACGTGACTCTTGTCTTGCCGTACATCCACAGCGCGCGTGAGGGTGTTGAACGCTTAGGTGCTCTTCTTGATCAATATGGAACATATGAACCTAACGGTATTGCTTTTGCTGATAAAGAAGAAGTTTGGTGGTTGGAAACGATTGGTGGCCATCATTGGGCAGCAGTACGTATTCCAGACGATTCTTACGTGGTTGCACCTAACCGCATGAATATTGATTATTTTGATTTTGAAAGTGAAGATACACTTTGTTCAAAAGATTTGAAAGCATTGATTGATGAAAACCATCTTAACCCAGATTTTGAAGGTTATAATTTACGTCATATCTTTGGTTCTAGCTCAGTTAAAGATAGTGTATATAACAATCCACGGACTTGGTATGGTCAAAACGCTTTGGGAACTCCGAGTGATGATCCTCAAAATCCCGAATTGCCATTCATCTGTAAAGCCACACGTAAAATTTCAGTAGAAGATATGAAATTTGTGCTTTCAAGCCACTTTGAAAATACTGAATATGACACTTATGGTACAACAAATACACCGGAACAAGCACAACTTTTCCGTCCAATTGGGATTAACCGTAACCATAGTGTACACATTTTGCAAATCCGTAATCATGTTGATGAAAAACTTGCGGGTATTCAATGGTTGGCATTTGGGGCAAATACCTTCAATCATGTCGTACCTTTCTACACAAATGTAGAGGATACACCAGCCTGCTACCGTGATGCAACAGCGACATTTGACTTGAATAATATGTACTGGCTCAGCTGTACAGCAGCGCTTCTTGGCGATACAGATTACAGTAAATACGTTGATTTACGTGATACTTATGAGTTGGCAACTGTAGGTAAATTCCGTGAAATCCAAAATAAAACAGATAAAGCGGGAGCTGCAGCAGACCTCCAAGCAGCAAATGAAGAATTAGCAGCGTTTGCATTAAAAGCAATGACTGAAATGCTTGGACGTATGGTCATTTCAGGTTCAAATCGTATGAAACTTCGTTATGATTTCAACGATTAATTTCGCTAAAAAAGCACTGGGGGTGCTTTTTTTTATGTCTTATACAATATACCGAAAACTGTCTATCCCATAAACGAGTGTAAAGCAGGTTCTTAGTTTTCAAAATATATTGTGCTAAAATAAAAAGAAGAACTTTGTCTTATAGTTTAATTTACTGAAAAGAAAGCAAGGAAAATGCGTAAAACATTCCAATCAACAAAAGACTTTTTTAAAAATACGTTTCATTATTTTGCTCCCGTCATATTTTTTCATCTCTTACTTTTACTCGTTGTAGTTCCGACGCTAACAGCGACCACTAATTTTTTACTTCACCGTAAGGAGATTGATTATCTGGCTTATGATAATGTACTCTCAATTTTTAGTCAACATCCACTCACAGCGTTTGCTCTGCTGGGAGTTTTGGTCTTGATTTTAGTTTCGGTCTTCTTAGAATTTACTTTTCTAACGATACTGGTGCACTTTGTGAAACAAAAAGAAAAAGTCACAATTCCTGAGTTACTTTATGCAACATTTTCACGTTTGCGACATCTCAGACCCTCTTTTATCTTATTTTTCTTGTTTTATTTTATGTTAGTCCTGCCTTTGAGTGGTTTTGCCAGTGGGATAGACATTATTTCCGCTATCCAAGTGCCCAACTTCATTCTGGAGTTTATTGCAACTAATAATTGGTGGCTTTTGGCAGCCTACATTTTACTGACTTTATTATCCATTTTTATTGGATACCGTCTCATTTTTGTTCTGCCCCTCATGATCTTGCAGCAGAAAAAACTCCGGACTTCGTTGAGAGTCAGTTGGCAGATGAGCAAAGGAAAATTTAAAGTTTTCTTTTTCCGCTTTATCGCAATTTTTATCAGTTTACTGGCTTCTTTCTGGATAATTAGTCAACTTTTGATCCTGTTGCAATCCGCAATTGATCATCATATGCCGCAAATAGCGTTAGCATCAGCGACGGTAATTATGTTTATTATCCAAGTTTCGGCTTTACTACACATGCTTTTGTCACTGATTTTGATTTTCTATGTGGTCATTAATCTGTTAGAGGAATTAACACCTGAAGAAATCTATGTAGAACTAAGAGCTTTCCGACTGTTGCCTAAAGGCTGGCGCTGGGCGGGCCGGAGTTTATTGGGGCTTTTTACAATCCTGTTTATTGCGCTCATCGGTGTTTTTAACGTTTATTACCTCAGCCAGGATACTTTATCAAACCCGCTTATTATTTCACACCGTGGTGTGTCAGAAAAAAATGGGGTTCAAAATACAATTCCTGCCTTGATTGAAACGAGCCAAACCTATCATCCAGATTATGTTGAGATGGATGTACGTGAAACAAAGGACAAACAGTTTGTTGTCATGCATGATGAAAATTTACGTCTTTTAGCTGGAGTGAACAAGAAAGTAAATGAGTTGACTTTAGCTGAACTCACAAAACTGACTGTTCGAGAAAATGGTAAATCTGCCCCCTTACCAAGCTTTGATGAATACTTGAAAGAAGCAGATAGACTTAATCAAAAATTACTGATTGAGATTAAAATCCCACTTAAGGAAGATGTTAATGCTGTAAGTAAAAATTTCTTGCAACGTTATAAAAAAGATATTGAAGCAAAAAATCATCAAGTACAATCTTTAAGCTTTGATTTGTCACGAAGCCTAAAAAAACAGGATTCGTCTACTTTTGTATCCTACATTATGACCTACAATCTTATTGGAGTACCGAAAAGTAATGTCGACGCGTTTTCTGTTGAGATATCGACATTGGATTCGGAATTTGTGGAAAAAGCACACGATTATGGTAAAAAAGTTTATGCTTGGGATGTCAATGATGCCAATACAGTACAACGCATGCGTCTGTATGATGTGGACGGCTTAATCACAGATGACATACCAGTAGTCAAGAAAACCATCGAAAATACGCAAAGTGGCATGAGTTTTGCGCAGAAAATCCGAATCTACTTATTGGACCTAGGAAATGCAGACTTAACAGACTTGAGCTCAGATAGTTTTTCTAGTTTTAATGTTTAATGGTGAAAGGCAAAGGGTCTAGGCTCTTTGCCTTTCTTAAGTTGTGCTATAATAAATAAGAGTATTCAGAGAAAAAGTTAGGATTTAGATAGAACATGGCAGATTTTTTAGTATCAGAATTAACAAAAAGCGTGGGTGATAAAACACTTTTTGATAAAATTTCATTTATTATACACGACCTCGATCGTATAGGGTTATTGGGTACAAATGGTACAGGTAAAACCACCTTGCTTAATACCATTGCGGGCATTCAGGGGTTTGACGGAGATGTTTCCCCATTTACCCACCCCCAAGATTATAAAATTACCTATTTGACGCAAGAACCAGATTTTGATGATACGGCAAGTATTATGGATACTGTTTTGGATGATTCACTTCCCCAAATGAAAGCCATAAAAAGATATGAAGCTGCGCTTTTAAATATTGAAGACTTAAGCAAATTTGAACGTGCCCAATCCGATATGGATGCTTTAAATGCTTGGCAAGTAGAAGCAGATGTGAAAACAGTATTAACAAAGCTTAAACTACCTGATTTTTCTTCAAAGATAGGCTCACTTTCGGGTGGACAAAAACGCCGTGTGCAATTGGCTCAAGCGCTTGTGAATCCGTCTGATTTGCTTTTGTTGGATGAGCCAACCAACCACCTTGATGTGGATACTATCGCATGGCTGCAAAACTATCTCAAAAATAGCAAGAGAACCGTGCTTTTTGTGACACATGATCGTTATTTTTTAGACAATGTAGCGACACGTATATTTGAGCTGGACAAGTCAAAGCTCAAAGAATATCAAGGAAATTATCAAGATTATTTGGCACAACGTGCGGAAGCAGAGGAGCGTGAAGCTGCAAGCTTGCACAAAAACCAACAGCTTTACAAATCTGAATTAGCTTGGATACGTAAGTCTCCGCAAGCACGAGCAACCAAACAACAGGCACGAATTGACCGCTTTGAAAGCTTGAAAGAGGATGTCCGTACAGATAAAGACTTGGGTGATGTAGATATCAGCTTAGCGACGACACGTTTAGGGAAAAAGGTCATAAACTTTGAAGATGCAGCTTTTGCCTTCCCTGATCGTCCCATTTTTTCTGATTTAAACTGGATTGTACAGAATAAAAGTCGTGTTGGGATCGTGGGTGATAACGGTGTAGGTAAATCAACCTTGCTCAATATTATCGCCGGAGAGCTTGAGTTGACATCAGGAACGATGGATATTGGTGAAACTGTTAAGATTGGTTACTTCAGTCAAGAAATACGTGGACTTGAAGAGGATAAGCGCATCATCAATTTTCTAGAAGAAGTAGCTTCTGCGAGCCAAAATACAAGTGGTGAGACCATTTCAATTGTAAATCTTTTGGAACAATTCCTCTTTCCGAGAAGCACACATGGGACTTTAATTCGTAAACTTTCTGGTGGTGAGAAGAAGCGACTTTATCTCTTAAAAATATTATTAACACAACCTAATGTTCTGCTCTTGGACGAACCCACTAATGATTTGGATATTGCAACTTTAACCGTTTTAGAAGATTTTGTTGCAAAATTCCCAGGGGCTGTAATTACCGTAAGTCACGACCGTTATTTCCAAGACAAGGTTTCCAATGAGCTTTTAGCTTTTGAAGATGGGAAAATTAATCATCTTTTTGGTGCTTACAGTGACTACTTGGCGACAAGAGTAGCAGCTCCTGCAGAGGTCGCAACACCGAAAGCTGATACTCGGGTACGTGAAGAGACAAAACCCCGTATGACTTGGGCTGAAAAACAAGAATGGGCAACGATTGAAGACGATATTGCCAAATTAGAAGCACGAATAGAAGAAATCGACACTGAGATGAACGAAAATGGTTCAGATGCCGGTATGCTTTCTACTCTTCAAAAAGAATTAGATCAAGTAACGACAGAACTTGAGACAAAATATGAGCGCTGGGAAATGCTCAGTGAAAAAATATAAAAAGCAAGTGAGTTCTTGCTTTTTTGTTTCTTTTTCTCTATTAGTAAATAAAATTACCTTAAGAAGCTGGAACTAACCTCTAAAAGTTTGTTTATTTATATGGTATAATGTTAGTCATAATAAAGCGAAATTAAGAGAGGGAAATATGACCTACGCAGACCAAATCTTCAAAGAAAATATCAGTAATATCCTTGAAAATGGCGTGTTTTCAGAAAATGCGCGTCCAAAATATAAAAATGGCCAAACAGCCAACAGTAAATATATTACAGGATCTTTCGTCACTTATGATCTTGAAAAAGGCCAATTTCCTATCACAACTCTTCGTCGTATTCCTATCAAGACGGCAATTAAAGAACTCATGTGGATTTACCAAGATCAGACAAGTGCACTTGATGTTCTAGAAGAAAAATACGGCGTGAAATATTGGGCTGAATGGGAAATCGGCGACGGTACCATTGGGCAACGTTACGGTGCAACAGTCAAAAAATATAACATTATCGGCAAGCTTCTCGAGGGCTTAGAAAAAAACCCATGGAACCGTCGCAATATCATTAATCTTTGGCAATATGAAGATTTTGAAGAAACAGAAGGACTTTTACCTTGTGCTTTTCAAACGATGTTTGACGTAAGACGTGAAGCAGATGGACAAATTTATCTGGATGCAACTCTGATTCAACGTTCAAACGATATGCTTGTGGCACATCATATTAATGCGATGCAATATGTGGCTTTGCAAATGATGTTGGCTAAACACTTCAGTTGGAAAGTCGGCAAGTTTTTCTACTTCGTCAACAACTTACATATTTACGATAATCAATTTGAGCAAGCGAATGAATTGCTTTCACGCACGGGTTCAGAAAAAGAACCACGCTTGATTTTAAATGTAGCCGATGGAACGAATTTCTTTGATATTAAACCAGAAGATTTTGAACTGGTGGATTATGAACCTGTGACACCACAACTCAAATTTGACTTGGCAATTTAAGATGGATTGTCGACTTTATCGTTCAAAAGATTATGCTGAGATCATTGATTTGTTTTATACAACGGTACATACCATCAATGCTGCTGATTATTCAGCAGAAGAGTTAGAAGCGTGGGCGCCTTCTGATAAGTCTGATTTTTTTCCAGAAAAAAAGCTGGCGGAGAGTTATTGTCTCGTTGTTGAAGAAAGCGGAAAAATTTTAGGCTTTGCCAATGCAACAAGCAAAGACAAATTCGATTGCCTATATGTTGATAAGGACTATCAGAAACGTGGTGTAGGACATCTCCTTGCCAATCAGATTGAACAATATTGCAAGGAAGAGGGGGCAGAAATAATCAGTGTTGATGTTTCCTTAACTGCTCGGCCTTTCTTTGAGAAACGCGGCTATGAGATTTTAGAGCAACAAATCGTCCTACGACACAACCAATATTTAAAAAATTATAAAATGCAATTAAAGTTATAAAAGATAGGAAGGAAAGATGTACGAAAAATTTATCGCAGAGGCTAATCTAAATCCAGATAACTTCAGTGATGCTTGGGCCTTTGGCAACAATCCTCAAATGGCTGATGAGTTGTTAGAACTTGTACTTGAGGGTAAAAAAAGAGCAACAGCAAGCGCATTGTCCCTGTATGGGCCAGATGATTTTTTACCTGCTGTGGATGGAAGATATGAGATATTACTCGATGGTAAAGGAAATCCACGTGCCGCCATTCAGACAAGCAAGGTCTATATTACTAAGTTTAATAAGGTAACAGAGGATCATGCCTTTTACGAAGGTGAAGGAGACAGGAGTTTGGCTTATTGGCGTCAAGTCCATGAAGCTTTTTTCCGTGACTTAGATTGTTACACACCAGATATGGATATTGTCTGTGAAGAATTTGAAGTTTTATATAAACGTTCGTAAAAAGCGAACGATATTCAAAAAAGATATTACTTTCACAAGTAATATCTTTTTTTGTACTCTAAATAAGGATAGAATTAGATTATAAAATAAAGAGGAGGCATATCGTGAGAAAGGGACGCTTACTTTATGAAGGTAAAGCAAAGAAGCTTTATGAAACAGAGGATAGACAGCTGGTTTGGGTAGAGTATTGTGATAACGCAACAGCTCTGAATGGTAAAAGAAAAGAAGAAATTAAAGGCAAAGGGGCATTGAACAATCAAATCACATCCTTGATTTTTCAAAAATTAAACGCCGAACAAATCCGAACAAGTTTTATTGAAGAGTTATCTAAAACCGAACAATTGAATCGGAAAGTTGAGATTATACCTCTGGAAGTGGTCTTGAGAAATCGTGTGGCGGGCTCTTTTGCAAAGCGATTTGGTTTGAAAGAAGGTGACGTACTTCCTCAGCCTATTATTGAATTCTATTACAAATCTGACGCATTGGATGATCCTTTTATCAATGATGCACATGTTTATTTTCTTGAACTTGCTCAACCAGAAGAATTAGAATTCATCAAGTCAGAAACACTGAAAATCAATGCACTTCTCCAAAAAATATGGGCAAAAATTGGCTTGAGTTTGGTTGATTTCAAGCTCGAATTTGGTCGTACAGCAGATGGCGAAATTATCTTGGCGGACGAAATTTCACCAGATACCTGCCGCCTTTGGGATGCGGAGGGGAACCATTTAGATAAAGATGTTTTCCGCCGTAATATTGGGGATTTGATTGAAGTATACAGTCGCGTACTTACGGCCCTTCAAGAAGAAAAAAAGCTTTAAGTTTAAGTGCTGCAAGGGTAGAGAAAATAAAAGAAAGTGAATGAGAAAGAGAAAATGAGCAAAGTAGAAGTTTACGTAACCTATAAAAAATCAATTTTGGATCCTCAAGGACAAGCAATCAAAGCAGCAACTCAAAAGTTGGGCTACTCTGAAATTCAAGATATTCGCGTTGGGAAATACTTTGAAATCGAAGTTGAGGGAGAGCCTCAAGTGGCCGTAAAGAAAATGGAAGAGATTGCTGAAAAATTGTTGGCCAATCCAAACATGGAAACTTATAAGGTTGAGGTGGTAGATTGATGAGATTTGCAGTTATTAAATTTCCTGGGTCAAATTGTGATTTCGATCTACTCTGGGCTATTCGTGATGTTATGCAAGCTGAAGCAGAATTTGTTTGGCACGAAGAGAGTTCGCTTGCTGGATTTGATGCGGTACTCATCCCTGGAGGCTTCAGCTATGGTGATTATCTCCGTTGTGGGGCTATTGCTTCCTTTTCTAATGTTATGCCTGAAATTAAACGTTTGGCAGCAGAGGGGAAACCTGTCTTTGGTACCTGCAATGGGTTTCAAATTCTTATCGAAGCAGGGCTTTTACCAGGTGCTTTGATTCAAAATGACAGTTTAAAATTTGTTTCAAAATGGCAAAATTTAAAAGTCAATAATGATTCAAAATTTACAACTGCCTTTTCTAAGGATGAAGTGATTAGCTTGCCCATCGCACATGGAGAAGGTAAGTATATTGCGGATGCACAAACCTTGGCAGATTTAAAAGAAAATGGACAAATCGTGTTCACTTATGCAAATGGAAACCCTAACGGCTCAGCTTTAGATATTGCTGGGATTTGTAATCAAGAAGGCAATGTTTTGGGGATGATGCCCCATCCAGAACGCGCTGTAGAGTCCCTACTAGGTGGAAATGATGGTAAAAAAATGTTTGCCAGTATCTTGAAAAATTTTGTAGAAGAAGGAGCGCCACAATGAGCGGTGAAATGAGTCCAGAACAAATCCAAGCGTCAAAAATTTATCGTGAATGGGGCTTGACTGATGAAGAATACTCTAAGATTAAAAATGAAATTCTTGGCGGTCGTTTGCCTAACTTTACAGAAACGGGCATGTATGCCGTGATGTGGTCAGAGCATTGTTGTTATAAAAATTCAAAACCTGTCTTGAAAAAATTTCCAACAGAAGGCCCACAAGTACTTATGGGACCAGGGGAAGGTGCAGGAGTAGTTGATATTGGTGAGGGTTGGGCAGTTGTTTTCAAGGCAGAATCACACAATCACCCGAGCTATGTCGAGCCCTATGAAGGTGCAGCAACAGGATCTGGCGGGATAATTCGTGATATATTTTCGATGGGTGCGCGACCAGTTGCTCTTTTGGACAGCCTTCGCTTTGGCCAGATTGATAATGCTAAAACACGCCATATTGTTGAGCGTGTCACGGCAGGAATAGCAGGATATGGTAACTGTATCGGTATTCCTACAGTAGGCGGAGAAGTAGCTTTTGATGAATCTTATGCAGGAAATCCTTTAGTTAACGTAATGTGTGTTGGCTTGATTGAGCATAAACACATTCAAAAAGGGCAAGCTAAAGGTGTGGGCAATACAATCATGTATGTTGGAGCGAAAACAGGACGTGACGGCATTCATGGTGCTTCCTTTGCCTCTCAAGAGTTTGGTTCAGGCTCTGAAACGCAACGCTCTGCCGTGCAAGTAGGTGATCCTTTTATGGAAAAACTCTTGCTAGAAGCTTGTCTCGAAGTGATTCACAATCATTCCGATATTCTTGTTGGTATTCAAGATATGGGTGCTGCTGGACTCGTTTCTTCAACTTCAGAAATGGCTTCAAAGGCTGGCTCGGGTTTGAAACTTAATTTAGATTTAGTGCCACAACGCGAAACGAATATGACACCTTACGAAATGATGCTTTCAGAGTCGCAAGAGCGGATGGTCCTTTGCATTAAACAAGGCCATGAAGATGAAATCGTTGAGCTTTTCAAAAAGTATGAACTTGATGCGGTAAATATCGGTGAAGTTACTGACGATGGGATGTATACATTGTTCCATCAGGGAGAAAAGGTTGCAGAAATTCCAGTAGATTCTTTAGCGGAGGATGCACCCGTTTATTCTCGTGAAATGAAAGAACCCGCACGCATTGCTGAATTTGTAAAAGCTGAAAAATTCATACCTGAAATCGCAAACGCGACAGAGGTTCTCAAAGATCTCATTAGTCAACCAACGATTGCGAGCAAGCGCAGTATTTATGAAACCTACGATAGTCGAGTAATGACAAATACAGTCGTTGCACCAGGGTCTGATGCAGCAGTTATTCGCCTCCGTCATTCCAATAAAGCTTTAGCAATGACGACAGACTGTAATGCACGCTACCTTTACCTGAATCCTGAGATTGGTGGACAAATAGCTGTCGCAGAAGCAGCACGAAATATCATTGCTTCAGGAGGGAAACCCTTAGCAATTACGGATTGCCTTAACTTTGGTAATCCAGAAAAGCCAGAGCAATTTTATGAGTTAAGTAAGGCGTGTGATGGTGTTTCGGAATCTTGCCGTGTGCTCTCTACTCCAGTTATTTCAGGTAATGTTTCCCTTTATAACGAAACGAATGGTCAAGCAATTTTACCAACACCAATGATTGGGATGGTGGGCTTGATTGAAGATGTGACACACATTACAACACAGGATTTTAAAGAAGCAGATGACTTAATTTATATTATTGGGGAAACTGCCGATGATTTCTCTGGTTCGGAGATTCAAAAAATGATGACAGGAAAGATTTCAGGTACGCTAAACTTTGATTTGCAAGCAGAAAAAGAAAATCAAAAACATGTACTGAAAGCCATCCAAGCCGGTCTCGTTAAATCAGCCCATGATTTATCTGAAGGGGGATTAGCTGTTGCTCTTGTTGAGTCAGCTTTTGCGAACAATAAAGGAATTTCTGTTCATTTTGAGGGCAAGGTATCACAACTTTTCTCTGAAAGTCAAGGCCGCTTTATCCTCTCGGTTCATCCAGAAGATGAAAAGAATTTTGAAGCACTGATGGCAGGGAAAGCAAGCAAGTTAGGACAAGTTACAGACAAGTCAGAAATTAAAATTTCAGCAAAAGATGGTGAGATTTCCTTGCCTACTGCAGAAGCGAAAGCGATTTATGAAGGAGCAATTCCATGTCTTATGAAGTAAAGTCCTTAAACGAAGAATGTGGCATTTTTGGCATTTGGGGGCATCCCGAAGCAGCACAACTGACTTATTTTGGACTTCACGCTTTGCAACACAGGGGGCAAGAAGGTGCTGGCATTTTGTCAAATAATGAGGGAGAACTTCAGCGCCATCGTGATTTAGGCTTAGTGACAGAGGTTTTTCGTCACGAAAAAGATTTACAAAAATTGTCAGGGAAAGCAGCTATGGGGCATGTGCGTTACGCCACAGCAGGCTCAGCAGAATTAAACAACATTCAGCCTTTTCACTTTAAATTTCAAGACACGCAGCTTGGTCTTGCCCATAACGGCAACTTGACCAATGCCATATCGTTACGGCGTGAATTAGAAGCACAAGGGGCCATCTTTTCTTCAAGTTCAGACACGGAAATTTTGGCGCATCTGATTCGACGTAGCCACCATCCTGAATTTATGGGAAAAGTAAAGGAGGCTTTGAACACTGTCAAAGGAGGCTTTGCTTATCTCTTGATGACAGAAGATTCTATGATTGCAGCTCTTGATCCTAATGGCTTCCGTCCCTTATCTATTGGGAAAATGGCTAATGGTGCGCTCGTTGTAGCCAGCGAAACCTGTGCCTTTGATGTTATAGGTGCGGAATTTGTACAGGAAGTCAAACCCGGTCAGATTATCCAAATTAATGATCAAGGTTTGCATGTTGAGCAGTTTACAGATAAGACCAATACACAAATCTGTTCAATGGAGTATATTTATTTTGCACGTCCGGACAGTGTTATTGCAGGTGTCAATGTCCATACAGCCCGTAAACAATCAGGACGTATCCTCGCGCGTGAGGCGCAGGTAGATGCAGATATCGTTATTGGTGTACCTAACTCGTCGCTCTCTGCAGCATCAGGATATGCAGAAGAATCTGGATTGCCTTACGAAATGGGCCTGATTAAAAATCAATATGTGGCACGTACATTTATTCAGCCTACGCAAGAATTAAGAGAACAAGGTGTACGAATGAAGCTCTCGGCTGTTTCCAGTGTGGTTGAGGGTAAAAAGGTCATCATGGTGGACGATTCTATTGTACGTGGAACGACAAGCAGACGAATTGTGCGTTTACTTAAAGATGCTGGCGCTGCTGAAGTCCACGTGGTAATTGCGAGTCCACCCCTCGCTTATCCATGCTTTTATGGTATCGATATTCAAAAGCGAGAAGAGCTGATTGCAGCTGAACATTCGGTCGATGAAATTTGCCAAATTATTGGAGCAGACAGTCTTACTTTTTTAAGTCAAGAAGGGTTGGTTGAGGCTATTGGTCATGATAATCTCTGTCTGTCTTACTTTGACGGTATATATCCGACACCACTTTACGATTACGAAGAAAATTACCTGAAATCTTTAGGAGGAAAAAATGTCTAAAAATGCTTATGCAAAGGCTGGGGTTGATGTTGAAGCGGGTTACCAAGTGGTTGATCGCATAAAAAAACATGCCGAAAAAACGAGGAGACAAGGTGTTCTTGGTGGACTTGGAGGGTTTGGGGCAGCCTTTGATCTTTCAAGCCTTAATGTTAAGGAACCTGTGCTTATCTCTGGAACAGACGGTGTAGGGACAAAGCTAATGTTGGCTATTGAAGCAGATAAGCATGACACGATTGGGATTGATTGTGTGGCCATGTGTGTCAATGACATCATTGCAGCAGGAGCTGAACCTCTCTACTTTCTTGACTATATTGCTACTGGGAAAAATAAACCGGAAAAGCTTGAAAAAGTCGTCGCAGGTGTTGCCCAAGGTTGTTTGCTGTCAGGTGCAGCCTTGATTGGTGGTGAAACAGCAGAAATGCCAGATATGTATGATACAGATGATTATGACCTTGCAGGTTTTGCGGTCGGTATTGCCGAAAAGTCAGCGCTTATTGATGGAACCCAGAATGTTGAGGCAGGCGATATCTTATTAGGGCTTCCTTCCTCCGGCATTCATTCGAATGGATATTCGCTCGTTCGAAAAATCTTTAAAGATTTCGATAAACAAGAAATTCTTCCTGAGCTGGACCGTCCCCTCAAAGAAGAGTTGCTTGAACCCACTCATATTTACGTTCAGGAGCTCTTACCGCTCATAAAGGACACGATGATTAAAGGGATATCACACATTACAGGAGGGGGCTTTTATGAAAATCTTCCGCGGATGTTTGGTGATCATTTAACAGCTGAAATTAAAGAAGGCAGCTGGGAGATATTGCCTATTTTCCAAGCTTTGGAGAAATACGGTCAAGTGCCTCATGACGAAATGTTCCAAATTTTCAATATGGGAATTGGTATGGTCCTTGCTGTGGCCCCAGAAAAGGTTGAAGAAGTGAAGCAAAGAGTAAAATGTTATGAAATCGGAAAAATTACTCCACGTGTGAAACAAGCGGTAATTATAAAATGAGGATTGCCGTTTTTGCCTCGGGATCAGGATCTAACTTTGAAGCCCTCGCTCAAGCTTTTCCCACGGAAATTCAACTCTTGTTCTCGGATAAGACTGAGGCTTATGCTCTGCAAAGAGCGCAGAAGCTCAATGTAACTGCCGTCAGCTTTACATTAAAATCTTTTGCTGATAAGCAGAGTTATGAAGAAGCCTTAGTTGCTTTACTTCGTGACCACCAGATTGATTTGATTTGTCTTGCAGGTTATATGAAAATTGTTGGTCCCACTCTTTTACAAGCTTATGAAGGACGAATTATTAATATACATCCCTCTTATCTGCCAGCTTTTGCTGGTTCAGCTCATGCTTTGGAGGAATCCTGGCAAGCTCAAGAAGGTTTAGGAATCACGGTTCATTGGGTGGATTCAGGCGTCGATACAGGAGAAATTTTAGCCCAGCAGCAGCTTGATTATCATCCGGAACTCGCTGAGTATGAAAAAAAGCTCCATCAAGCAGAGCATGAATTGTATATAAAGGTAGTACAAGAGCTTATCAAAAAATAGTAAGAGCTATTATAAACTAAAAAATAGAAAAGGAATAAAAATGACTAAACGTGCGCTTATCAGTGTATCAGATAAAAATGGAAGTGTTGAATTGGCTGAGTCTTTAAGTAAACTCGGTTTTGAAATTATCTCAACGGGCGGAACAAAAAAAGCTTTAGATGAAGCAGGTATTGCAACCTTAGCGATTGAAGAAGTGACGCATTTTCCGGAAATGATGGATGGTCGTGTGAAAACATTGCATCCAATGATTCATGGCGGACTTTTGGCACGACGTGATTTGGACAGCCACGTCGTTGCCTTAGAAGAGCACAATATTACACCCATTGATTTGGTTGTTGTCAATCTTTATCCTTTCAAAGAAACACTCTTATCAGGGGCTGATCATCAAACAATTGTCGAAAATATTGATATTGGTGGTCCTTCGATGTTGCGTTCTGCAGCTAAAAATCATGCAGATGTTACTGTTCTTGTTGATCCAACGGACTATGCTGCAGTGCTCGAAGAACTTGAAAAAGCGGGCGAAACCAGCTTAGAGCTTCGTCAACGCTTGGCGGCCAAAGTTTTTCGACATACTGCTGCATATGACGCGCTCATTGCACAATATTTAACAGAAAAATTTTCTGATCAAGAGGAAAAGCCGGAAAAGCTGACACTGACCTATGATTTAAAACAAGGGATGCGTTATGGCGAAAATCCACAACAAGATGCCGATTTTTATGAAAATGCACTTCCAACTCCTTATTCGATTGGTCAAAGTGTGCAATTACACGGTAAAGAATTATCATACAACAACGTACGTGATGCAGATGCAGCCTTGCAGATTGCGCGTGATTTTACGGAGCAACCAACAGTTGTAGCCCTTAAACACATGAATCCTTGCGGCATAGGCCAAGCTGAAACGATTGAGGAGGCTTGGGATTACGCTTATGAGGCCGACCCCGTCTCCATCTTCGGCGGTATTGTCGTTTTAAATCGCCCAGTTGACCAAAAAACAGCTGAGAAAATGAGCAAAATATTTTTAGAAATTATAATTGCCCCAGCCTTTTCTGATGAAGCTCTGGCAATTTTGACAAAAAAGAAAAATATACGTTTGCTTACGCTTGATTTTGAACAAATTGCAGCGTCAGAAAAAGAAGCCATGATTACAGGCGTCCTTGGTGGTGTTTTAATCCAGGAGCAAGATGTTGTTGCAGAACAACCAGAAAGTTGGACAGTAGCAACGCAAGCCCAACCTAATAAGGAGCAATGGGAGGCGCTAAAATTTGCCTGGAAAGCGGTCAAATATGTAAAGTCTAACGGTATCATTGTCACAAATGAACACCAAACACTGGGCGTTGGCCCTGGTCAAACCAACCGTGTAGCTTCGGTTAAAATAGCCATCGAAGCAGCGCAGGAAAAAGGTCTAGATAATGCTGTGCTTGCCTCTGATGCCTTCTTCCCCTTTGCAGATAATATTGATGAGATTGCTAAATCTGGCATCAAAGCAATTGTCCAACCGGGTGGGTCTGTCCGCGATCAAGAAGTCATTGACGCGTGTGACAAGCATGGGATCACGATGGTCTTTACAGGTGTGAGACATTTCCGTCATTAATAAAAAGCTAGACTCTCGTCTAGCTTTTTTTATTAATGTTTTTGCCGTCTCGAAAACTCAGTAAAGCGAAACTTATCCACTTGATGTCGGCTTTCTGTGTACTGGAAAACATTATTATTAGCGAGGTAAACATGACTGCGCACGCTCACGACATGGCGGTCTTTAGGGTTCAAATCCAAATAAGTTTTATCTTCATCATTGACAAAATCAATTGTGATTTCTTTTTGAGCATATGAAATATCGAGATGCACGTGATCTTCAAGATAAGCATATAGAGAAGACTTCACTTTTTCTCTGGTCATATCAGGTGCTGCAGAAGCCAAAATATAGTCACGGTCTAGGATAACAAACTGTTCATCGATATTTCGTCGGCGGAGGATATGGAAAGCTTGAGTACCTTCTTCAAAAAAAGAAAGTTCTGAGAGTTGTTTATCTACAGTTATTTTTTCAAAAATTAATATTTCAGTGGTTGAGCTGAAGTTTAAAGAGTCTTTAAGCTCTTTGAAAGAAGTTAAACCTGAAATGGGAAACATCAATCTCTCTCTTGGGATAACAATGGAGCCAAAGCCATGACGGCGTTGAATAATCCCGTTTTCTTCCAAGATTTTTAGTGCTTGTCTTACTGTTGCGCGGCTTGTTTGATAGAGCACTGTAAGCTGGTTTTCACTGGGCAAGAGCTCATTTTCGGGATATCTTCCTTCATGAATTTTTTTCTCCAAATCCCGAAGAATAATTTCGTACTTTTTCATAACCTAAGTGTAACAAAAAACCACTTTAAGTTAAAGTGAAAATATAACCGCTTGCAAAACCGCTTTCATTTTGCTATTATAAACTTGTACGTACAAGTTGTAGTTTATTTTTATTGAAGGAGAATAAAAATGTTTGGTTTTGGAAAGAAAAAAAGTGTGAGTGAGGACAAGAACCTCTATGCACCTTTAGCGGGTACAGTTATTGATTTGGAAAAGGTTTCCGACCCTGTATTTGCTAAAAAAGTTATGGGAGATGGCTATGCTATTGAGCCTACAAGTAGTGAGATTGTCAGTCCAGTAGCAGGAGAAGTCAGTTTGGTACAAGGACATGCTATCGGCTTCAAGCGGGCAGATGGTTTAGAAGTGTTGCTTCATCTCGGGATTGATACAGTGAGTTTAAATGGACAACCTTTTCAGATTAAGGTTAAAGTAGGTGATAGAGTTGAGGGCGGCGATGCTCTGGGACAGGTCAATTGGAAAGAAGTTGAAGCAGCAGGGTTACCACTTACGAGTATGATTTTAATTACGAATACAAATGAAAAACTCGACAGTCTTACCGTTAAAAAAGGAAATGCTCAAGCAGGTGATATGTTGGGCCAAGCAACTGCAAAATAAAAAGGAGAAATCATGGCAGATTACAAAAAATTAGCAACAGAAATCATTGCCGCTGTTGGTGGTGAGGAAAATATCACAAAGGTGATTCACTGTATCACACGCTTACGTTTCTATTTAGTCGACAAAGAAAAAGCAGACGATGAAAAACTTGAAGCAATGGATGGGGTAGCCGGGGTTGTCTACAATGCAAATTTGGGGCAGTACCAAGTCGTTATCGGTCAAGCTGTTGAGGACGTCTATGACGAAATTGTTGCACAGCTGGGGAGCCGTGTAGTGGATGGCGAAAGTAATGAAGAAGTCGTGGAAACTAAAGTTTCTAAAAACCCTATCATTCGCGCTTTTCAAGTTGTAGTTGGAACAATTACGGGATCAATGATGCCGATTATCGGTTTATTAGCGGCTGGCGGTATGATTAACGGGATTCTTAACATGTTTGTTAAAGGAAATCATATTTTTGAACTTATTAGTCCGACAGATCCAACCTATATTATTATTTCAACAATGGCGATGGCACCATTCTACTTCCTCCCTGTCTTGGTCGGTTATGCTGCTGCCAAGCAGTTAGGTTCCGACCCATTTGTGGTGGCTGCAGTTGGTGGATTTATGATTCACCCTGCTTTACAAGGCTTAGTTGCAGCACCTAATGTTATTGAAAAGGGAGAGATTGTAGCTGGAAAAGCACCAGTAGTTATGGAATTATTTGGCGTAACTTTTAATACAAGTTATTTTAATATTCCTGTCAGTCTACCAAATTATGCTTATACTATTTTCCCGATTATTGTAGCCGCTTGGATGGCTAAACCAATCGGGGCTTGGCTTAAGAAACACATGCCTTTAGCGCTTCGTTCAATTTTTGTACCGATGATTACCTTCTTTGTAGTGGCTTCATTAGTGCTCTTGTTGGTAGGTCCCGTAATTAGTATTGTTTCCTCTGCGCTTGCTTCAGTCATTACAGGGTTGATTAACCTTAACCTCACTATCGCAGGAGCAATTATTGGCGGACTTTACCAAGTTCTGGTTATCTTTGGTCTCCATTGGTTGGTTATTCCTATCTTGACTCAACAAATCGTAACCACAGGGGAATCAAATATTAACATGATTGTTTCCTTTACAATGTTGGCACAAGGTGCTGGCGCTCTAACAGTCTTTCTCAAAACGCGCCAACAAAGTCTTAAAGGATTAGCTCTACCAGCAGCAATTTCGGCTTTCTGTGGGGTAACGGAGCCAGCTATGTATGGGATTAACTTAAAATACATTCGCGTCTTCATCATGAGTTCGATCGGTGCAGCTGCAGGTGCTGCGGTTGCTGGCTTATTTGACCTACACATGTATGGTTTCTCAGGCTCACTTATTGGTTTCCCTAACTTCGCAGCAACGACAAATCCTTTGACTCATGCTGCGGGCAATCCTAACAACTTTATCTACTTTTGGATTGCGACAGCCGTTTGTATTGTTGTATCCATGACATTGGTTTGGTTCTTTGGCTTCAAAGACTCAGATACAATGGGAACAGGGCTTGAAAAGAAAAACGTCTTTAAATCAGCCGTAAATAAATAAGAAACAAAAGGAAAAAATTATGACATTGAGTGAAAAAGTCATCTATCAAATTTACCCTAAATCATTTTTAGACACGACAGGAAATGGTATTGGTGATCTCAGAGGAGTAACGGAAAAATTACCTTATTTGGCGGAATTAGGAATCGACATGATTTGGCTTAATCCTTTTTACCCCAGTCCGCAAAGAGATAATGGTTATGATATTTCTGACTATACTAATATAGATCCAGTATTTGGTGATTTTAAAGATTTTGATCAAATGGTAGCGCGTGGGAAAGAGCTAGGTATTGAATTTATGTTGGACATGGTATTGAACCATGTTTCAACAGAACATGAATGGTTTAAAAAAGCTCTTGCCGGTGATAAATATTACCAAGATTTCTTCATTCTTAGAGATGAACCTACGGATTGGGTGTCGAAATTTGGCGGCAATGCTTGGGCACCATTTGGAGATACAGGTAAATATTATCTTCATCTTTATGATATTTCCCAAGCCGACTTAAATTGGCGTAATCCAAATGTCCGCCAAGAACTGTTTGAAGTTGTCAATTTTTGGCGTGACAAAGGTATATCAGGCTTTCGCTTTGACGTGATAAACGTTATTGGGAAAGACGAAATACTTAAAAACAACCCAGAATTTGATGGAAAATTTGAGTATACAGATAAACCCATCACGCATGAATATCTGAAAATGCTCAATGCGGCCACCTTTGGTCAAGATGAACATGCCATCACTGTGGGAGAAATGAGCTCAACGTCAATTGAAAACAGTATTCTCTATACGCAACCGGAGCGAAAAGAACTCAGTATGGTTTTTAATTTCCATCATCTAAAAACAGATTACAAAGCTGGTGATAAATGGACAAAAGTTCCCTTTGACTTTCAAGCACTCAAAGCGCTTTTCCATGAATGGGGCGAAAAAATGGCAGAAGGTGGGGGCTGGAATGCTACTTTTTGGAATAATCATGATCAACCTCGGGCACTCAATCGTTTTGTGGATGTGAAAAATTTCCGTATCAAAGGAGCAACAATGCTGGCTGCCGCGATTCACCTCAGCCGTGGCACACCCTTTATTTATATGGGGGAAGAAATTGGTATGATTGACCCTGATTATGATTCTGTCGCTGATTATCAAGATTTAGAAGCTTTAAATGCTTACGAACGGCTCTTGGAACAAGGAAAAACAGAAGCTGAAGCTTTTGAAATAATCAGCAGTAAATCACGTGATAATTCAAGAACGCCGATGCAATGGGACGATAGCGCAAATGCGGGATTCACCAAAGGAGAGCCGTGGTTGAAGGTGGGCAAACATACCGACATTAATCTGAAAAGAGATAAAAACGGAGAAATCTATAATTTCTATAAAGAAATGATTCGTTTGCGAAAAACGGAAAAAATTATTTCGGAGGGAGATTATAAAGCTGCACTTAAAGATTCAGAGCACATTTATGCTTTTGTGCGTGAATACGAAGGCCAGCGTTTACTTGTATTGAATAACTTTGCCAATCACAGCGTGAACTTTAGCTTGCCACCAGGTTTTGAAGATGCAGAAGTCTTCGTGAATAACTATGATTCATACAAGTCTGAAACACTGGCGCCTTATCAGTCGGTTGCTTTATTGGTCAGATAATATCCGTGATAAAAGTCTCTTTTGTTGAAAAAATATGATGAAATCGTTAAACTAGAGCTATCATAAATTTTTAGAAAGAGATAAAAATGACTGTATTACTTTTTGACATAGACAACACACTTCTTGATTTTGATAAGGCAGAGTACATGGCTTTAGGCAAAATCTTTGAGCAATACCATATTGAAGATACAAAAGAAAACAGAGCCATCTACTCACGTGAAAACAAAGCCCTTTGGCGAAGTCATGAAGCAGGAGAAATCAGTCGTGAAGAGCTTCTTTCTACACGCTTTGCGCATGCTTTTAAAGCTTTGGGAGTTAAAGAAGCTTATGATGCTTCAGCTGTTGATGCAGCTTACCAACTTCACTTGGCTCAAGGTCATGAATTGATGGATCATGCCATGGAACTTTTGGATCTACTGGCGCAAGAAGCGACAGAGATGTACATTGTGAGTAACGGTACATCAAAAGTTTCTCGTCCACGAATTTTAGAATCTGGCATTGCCGGATATTTCCAAGAAATTTTTATCAGTGAAGAGATTGGAAAACACAAACCATCAAAAGAATTCTTTGATTATGTGTTTGACCACATCGATCACGCTGCAGATAAAGATTTTGCGATTGTTGGTGATACTTTGGCTACGGATATCCTCGGCGGGAAAAATGCAGGTATTAAGACGATCTGGTATAACCCTAAACACTTGGAAGCTCAAAAAGATTTAACACCGGATTGTGTCATCGAAGATTTATTAGAAATACCTTCTCTTCCTGTCCTCGCTTGATAATTCCGAACAATAGAATAAGAATATATTTAGAAAAGCCCCTTGGGGCTTTTTCTTTTTCTCTAAATATCTTAAGATAGAAGTGAGAAGAAAGCGAGGAAATATGAGGGTTTTAGTTATTGGTTCAGGTGGGCGTGAACATGCACTTGCACGAAAGTTTGCAAAAAGTGAAAAAGTAGATAAAGTTTTTATTTGCCCAGGAAATGTGGGTATGACGGAGGAAAAGCTGGAAAATGTAGCTATTTCCGAACTTGAAAATCATTTGTTGGTGGAATTTGCGAAAAAGAAAAAAGTAGACTTGACTTTTGTTGGTCCAGAAACAGCATTAATGAACGGTATTGTGGATGCTTTCTTAGATGAGGGGCTACTTATATTTGGACCGAGAGCTGAGGCTGCTCAAATCGAGGGCAGTAAAACTTTTGCCAAGTCAATAATGAAAAAATATGGCGTGCCCACGGCAGACTATGAGAGCTTTACGGATTTTGCCAATGCTCTAAATTATGTTGAGACAAAAGGCGCACCTATTGTTATCAAGGCAGATGGTTTAGCTGCAGGTAAAGGTGTCACAGTTGCCATGGATTTGGAAACGGCAAAAGCTGCTTTAGCAGATATTTTCCAGACAAAAGAAGCAAAAGTTGTGGTAGAGGAATACCTTGAGGGCGAAGAGTTTTCACTTTTCAGCTTAGTACATGAAGGAAAGATTTACCCGTTACCTATTGCGCAAGATCATAAACGTGCCTTTGACGGTGATCAAGGCCCAAATACAGGCGGGATGGGTGCTTATGCACCTGTACCTCATATTCCAGAAGCCGTGGTACAGGAAGCCATAGAAAAAATTGTCCAGCCAACTGTATCTGGGTTAGAGGCGGAGAATAAGGCTTTTACGGGCATTCTTTATGCAGGATTAATAGTGACAGCCGAAGGTGTAAAAACGATTGAATTTAATGCACGTTTTGGTGACCCAGAAACGCAAGTGGTTTTAGAAACGATTACCAGTGATTTTTTTGAAAATGTATTGGATATCTTGCAAGGACGCGAGCCAAATTTGACCTGTAATACTGAAGAAGTTACCTTAGGCGTAGTTGTAGCAAATCAGGGCTATCCAGATGCCTCAACAGAAAGTGTTGTTCTACCAGAGATACAGGATTTGAACTGTTTTTATGCTGGTGTTATTAAAAAAGATGGACAGCTCCTTTCAAAGGGAGGGCGCATATACATGGTAACTGAAACCGGCAAAGAAATAAAAAGTATTCAACAGTCCCTTTACGAGAAACTAGATAAATTAGACAACACAGGAATGTTTTACCGTAAAGATATTGGAAATAAAGGAGTATAAAAATGGCAGATGTTGCAGTTATTATGGGATCACTTTCAGATTGGGAGACAATGAAACAAGCAGCTCATATTTTGGAGATGTTCGGTATAGATTTTGATAAAAAAGTTGTCTCCGCTCACCGGACGCCAGAAATTATGATGAATTTTGCGAAAAATGCGGAGCAACAAGGTTACAAGCTCATAATAGCTGGCGCGGGAGGTGCGGCGCATTTACCTGGAATGGTTGCTGCAATGACCTTGCTTCCTGTTATTGGTGTGCCTATTCAATCACGTGCCTTATCGGGCCTCGATAGCCTTTACTCCATTGTCCAGATGCCGGGTGGAGTTCCTGTTGCCAGTATGGCTATAGGCTCTGCAGGAGCCAAAAATGCAGCTCTCTATGCGGCTCAGATTTTGGCACTTGCTGATAAAAATTTGGCGGAAAAATTGAAAAAATATAGAAAAGAAGCAGCCGATCTATCGGTCTCTTCCACTAAAGATTTGTTGTAAACTTTTAATTTAAAAACGAGCGTAATATTTGTAAAAATATTTTGATTTTAGTAAACGAAAATCCGGATGATATGCGGATTTATTTTTTAAACTATCCGAAAAGAATAGGGAGAATAAAGAAAAATGGCCTATAATAAGAATATGCAACATAAGAAAAAAACAATTGGAATTATTGGTGGTGGGCAGTTGGGCCAAATGATGGCGATCTCTGCACAATATATGGGCCATAAAGTGATTACACTTGATCCTAATCCGAACTGTTCCGCAGCAAAGTGTTCGGATGAGTTGATCATTGCGGAATATGATGATGTTGATGCGCTTCTTAAGCTCGCTTATGCTTGTGACTTAATAACCTATGAGTTTGAAAACGTATCGGCGAGCGCCTTGCATCAGCTTGATGCCTGTGTCGCTATTCCGCAAGGCATTCGATTATTAGAAATCACGCAGAATCGTCGGTTAGAAAAAGAGTTTCTAGAACAATGTGGCGTGAAAATAGCCCCGTGGCAACGCGTAGAAAATGCTCAAGACCTTCCAGAGCAAGTGACAAAAAAACAAGTGTTGAAAACAACAACGGGCGGCTATGATGGACATGGTCAGGTTGTCTTGAAATCAGATGAGGATTTGCTGGAGGCGATGAAGTTAGCAGAGCGCGCGGAATGTGTATTGGAGGACTTTGTTGATTTTGATTGCGAGATTTCTTTAATTATTAGTGGGAACGGCCAGGATTTTGTAACCTTCCCGCTTTGTCAAAATGAACACATTAATAATATCCTACACCGTACGATTGCTCCCGCGCCTCTAGCTCTTGAGGTCAGTGAGAAAGCAAAAAATCTGGCACTGGATATAGCTAAAGAGCTCCAGCTTGCAGGCACGCTTTGTGTAGAAATGTTTCTGACAGCATCGGGCGAGATTTATGTAAATGAACTTGCCCCACGTCCCCATAACTCGGGACACTATACCATAGAGGCTTGTGATTTTTCGCAATTTGACTTACATATCAAAGGTATTCTCGGTGAGGAACTCCCGCAACCTCGACTTTTGAAAAAAGCCATTATGCTCAATATTCTTGGCCAAGACGTCCCCCAAATGGAGCGATTGGCTCATGAAAGGCCTGAGTGGCATATCCATGATTATGGAAAGTTGGAAGCGAAGGTCGATAGAAAAATGGGACATGTGACTATATTGACCGATGATTTTTCAAAAAGTTTGAAAGAAATATCCCGTTTAAAAATATGGGAATAAATGACAGGAAGGAAGAAGAGGATGCACACAATCAGGTTGTCAATGGAAAGTCGAAAAACAATTTTTCGAATCGAAACGCTGAGTGAAGAGATCAATCCCGAATGGACACTTGTGTTTCACAGGATTTTCAAAGATAAACTGATAACTTATTTAGAAGAACAAGAAAAAACGAAGTGTGGTCTTTTCTTTCAAGGAGAAACAACTTTTTGGTTGCAACACTCCGCCATGCAAGCCAGTTTATTTGTACCGCTGGCTTCAAATGATGAAAAAATTAGGGATATCATCGTCCACTTATTAAAGCTACATTTTGAGTTTATCAATGCAAATTATTCTTCTTTAAGAACAAAGGGAAGTCCTTTAAGTCACTTGGAAGTTTATCAGTTGGCGTATACGTTACAGATGGCTTATAACTTTTATTTACGAACGGAGGAAATTTGTCAGTTCAGTTTGCTCTTTACTTCAGCCGCGGCGCGAGTTTTAAATGTTTGGGAACAAAGCATAATACGTTCAAATTTAAATGGGGTGATGGGAAAAACCCTATGTATTGAGGCAGTCACACACTTAGAAGAAATCTTTAGCAATATTACGCGACACACTGACTTAAGAAATCAAGCTTCTAGGGTTGTTGCGCTTTTAGAAAAAACGAAGAGCATCCCTATATCTGAAGAGCAGGAGCTTTTTCAAAAAGGGATCAATACAATATCTTCTTATAAAAAAGAAGAAATACTCAATGAGCTCCTTGAAAAGATAAAGCAAGCGCAAGTGAAAGAAAGCACAACAGAATTGTATTTTTGCCAGCTCCTCTTAAATTATTTTAAAATCTAGAAAATGTGTCTCTGAAGAGAGGCATTTTTTAATTCAAGTTGCTTGAAAATTATGCAAGAGATGATATAATGAAAATAAGATTTACAACTGTAAACATTGATTCAAAGGAAATAATTATGACAAAACTAAATTCGGAAGTTGCACTGGGAGGGATACACCATGTTACAGCGATTACTTCAAGTGCCCAAAAGACCTATGATTTTTTTACAAATATTTTAGGGCTGCGACTGGCAAAACTTACTGTTAATCAGGATGATTACGAAACCTATCATCTTTATTTTACGGATGAAGAGGGGAATCCTGGAACGGACATGACGTTTTTTGATTTTCCTGGAATAGGAGCCGGTAGCCACGGCATCAATAGCATTGACCGTATTTCCTTTCGTGTTGCTCAGGATATATCTTTGGAATACTGGCATCAAAGATTTGATGCAGCAGCTGTACCACATGGTTTGGTGGCAGAGCGCTTTGGTAAAAAATATTTAGAGTTTGAGGATTTTGATGGTCAGCGCTACCAATTGATTTCCGATGAAAAAAATCAAGGTGTTCTTGCTCCAGGAAAACCTTGGCAGCTTTCAAATGTAGAGGCTGAGCATGCTATTTTAGGCTTAGGACCTGTTTTCATTAAGCTGTCAGAAGTAAATATTATCCAGCAATTGCTTGCAGAAGTTTTTGGATTTCGCAGGCACGCAACTGAAGATAATTTCACACTATTTGAGGGAGCAGAGGGTGGCAATGGTGCCTCGATTATCATTGAGCAAGATAAAGAAGGGCAGCGCGCATATCAAGGGCATGGTACGGTGCATCATGTCGCTTTTCGTACAGCTAATCCCGATACCCTTAGATATTGGATTGAGCGTGTCAAATCTTATATGATACCTCACTCAGGATTAGTAGAACGTTTTTATTTTTCTAGTGAATATGTGAAGGTTGCCCCTGGTGTACTTTTCGAAATTGCTACAGATACTCCAGGTATTGCTGCTTTAGATATGGTGCGGTCTGGGCAAGCAAAGGTTGATAGTTACGAAGAAGCGCTCGTAACCTCTGGTTTTTGGATAGATGAGACTCCGGATGAGGCAGGCCTTTCACTGAGTTTACCTCCCCATCTCTTTCCAGGAGCAGAAGCGGAAAAGGCACGAACAGCAGCAGCTTTACGGCGTTTGGATACGTCAGATGCATTTCGCGATAGGAAATTAGAGCCACTGTGGACGATGAAAAAAATTCAAGAACGTCGTATAGGGAGAAAAAATGAAAGCATTTAAACCAGAAAATATGAGCAGTACTGATGCTTACAAATTAATTTCAGGACTGGTTATTCCAAGACCAATTGCGTGGTTGACAACCCAAAACGCTACAGGCCTTGTCAACGCAGCACCGTTTAGCTTTTTTAATGTTGTATCAAAAGAGCCAGTCATTGTATCCATTGCTATGACAGAGATGAAAGATTCTGTTAGAAACCTTTTAGAAACTAAGGAAGGGGTTATCCATCTGGTCAATATGGATAATGTTGAATCGATGAATCAAACATCAGCGCCTCTCACGGCTACAGAAAGTGAAATTGAAAAGTTTGGCATTAAAATGACAGAGTCAGAAGAAGTGAAAGTACCTGCCATAGAAAATGCTAAAGCCCGTTTAGAGGTCGTACTCCATCAGCATATTCCGGTAGGAAAAACAAGTCAACTCATGCTCTTAGAAGTAAAAAATATTCTTATGGATGATTCTGTCATTGATGAGGAAAAACTCTATATTAAAGCGCAAGAACTTGATCCCGTTGCGCGCTTGTCAGGGAGAGCCTATATAGAGCTCGGTCATACGTTTGAAATTACACGACCAACAAAGTAAGGGCTGCTAAGTACAATAGAAACTAAATTTTTCTTTAATTTTCCAACCATATTATTATCTTTTTCTCTCTTTTTAATTTAAAATATAATTATAGAGGAATTAAATTGATAATTTTAGAAAAGGGAGGCTTTTTATGAGAGAAAAATACAAAAACATTCTGGTAGCTGTTGATGGTTCAGAACAATCTGATAAAGCAGTACGTGAAGCTGTAAAAATTGCAGCACGTAATGAAACATCGCTATTTGTTTTGAATGTCAAAGATGATGTGAGACTTTATGGTTCAGCTTACGGTGTACCACTTATTCTTGAAAATTTAGAAGAGCAATCACGGGCAATCATTGAAAGAGCTTCTGAGATTATCAAGAAACAGGTAGAGTTTAAGGCATATCGTGTGGAAGGGTCACCCAAAAAAGAAATCGTTGATTTTGCGCAATCCAATGATATTGATTTGATCGTTATTGGTGTTACTGGTAAAGGAGCCTTTGACCGTTTATTGGTCGGTTCTACAACAGCATATGTTATTGATCATGCGCGTTGTAACGTTATGGTTGTCAAATAAGTAAGAAAAAAGCTCTTCTTGGGAGAGCTTTTTTTTCTTATAAAAATTTTTTCTGAATTCTGAGTCGTTTTCCTTAAAAAAAAGGGCGAAGCATTATATAATAGTTTTTACAGGAAAAATAAGTAAAAGGATTTTATAATGAAAAGAGTTGTATTTGGCCTGGTTGCAATCATAGTTTTAATAGTTGGAAATTCTATATGGCATAATTCAGAGCATGGTGGCAAGAATTTATTCGTTAAAATTCAAGAAGACGAAAAAATTGAAATGAAAAAATCGGATAATGGTCACGTTACAAAATATAAATATTCCGTCATCGGATTTGATGAAAAAGGAAAATCGCAAGAAATAAAGCTTACGGCGCAATATAGTTTAAAGCACTATGACTATTTGAAAGTCGTAACCAATAAGAAAAAAGGAGTTTTGAGCTGGAAAGAAGTTAAAAAGCAAGAAATCCCTAAAAACCCCCTGTTTGAGCTTGAAAAAGCTTAAGTTAACTTGCGTTAATTCTTTAGATGAAATAAAATTATTTAACACTTGCGATAACGCTTTCTTGATGTTATAATAACAGTGTAAAAAATAATAAACTCTATCCCTCAGCAATAAGGCTGGGGGATTATTTTATTTGAAAAATTTAAAAGTAATACTTTGAAGGTGCCCAATTTTTTCAAAGTTAGTGTTTTTTAACGATCTAAACAAAACAAAAACCGCTCAATAGAGCGATTTTTTGTTTTTATTTTAGTTATTTTACCTAGGTATTATTCCCACTCCACGTAATAAATAGCTTATAAATGCTTATATATCAAAGGTTTATTACATGTTGGCAGGATTTTGGCAGGGGGTTATTTTGTAACTACTTGATTCCCATTAAATGCTACGCTTGATTTTTTGGCAGATGTAAATTGAACATTGCCTGACATTTGTTCTGCTATTGTTTCATCGTTACGACTCCAAAGGTGTGCATAGTGCTTCAAAGTGATTTCAGAGCTAGAATGTCCCAATCGTCTTGAAATAACTAGAATATCGGCATTAAACTCATTAATTAAATAACTGACATGTGAATGACGTAACCCTTTTCCTTGTATGATTGGTACTTTTGCAAGTTTGGCATATCGTTCAATAATTCGCTGAACAGTAGAACGATAAAGTGGTAAGTCTGTATAGCTAAGAATAAAATTTTCAATACCCTGTTGCTTTTGTCTTTTTTTCCATTCTTGTAAAATTTCTATTGTATCATCATCTAAAGAAATAATACGCATACCGTTCTCTGTTTTGGTATAAGGTTTACGAACAAATGATTTTTGATTAATCATGTCTAAAGTATGATGGATACGCATTTTCTTGCGTTTGAAGTCCACATCATTCCAAGTTAGTGCTAATCCTTCGCTGACTCGAAGACCTGTCATATAGTATAGCCAAATTACAATAAAGCACATATGTTCATAAAAATCTTCTTTATAGATGAAAGAAAGAACGGTTTGAAAGTCTTCTTTTGTCCAATAACTAACGACAGCTTTTCCTTTAGGGATTGCTTTTGTTCGCTTGGAAATATTTTTATCAAGGTATTGCATGCTTACAGCGTAATCTAATGTTTTTCTGAACATACCATACAACAAAGAGGAATAGGCTTGTGAATAGCCACTTTCATTTAATAACCAAATTCGATATTGTTCACAATCTTCAATTGTAATGTCACGAAGTTTCTTCTCCCCAAATTGATTCCTCAAACTTATCAGTCCTGATTTTCTGGAAGTCCATGTGCTTCTTTCTACATTTGATTTGTAGTAAGGGATATACGTGTTTTCCATAAATTGGTAATAAGTTAAATCATAATTGGAATAGCCATCTAATAGAAGATATTCATTTTTTAATCGTGTTAATTCCTTATAAGCTTCACGAGCAGAGGAAAAAGGATGTCCGTTTTGATCTTTTCTTCCTTTTTTCTGAATTCTTTTTCCGGTTATTTTGTCAATTCCTAGTTCTACTTGATAGAAAAATTTTCCGTTATTATCTACATAAACGCCAGTGTATCGTGTTTTAGGCATGTGGTTTTTCTCCTTCAAGAGATAAGCCTAGAATTTCTTCTACAACATTTCTTGGTACGTGCCCCAAACGTTTATTGTTATAAAATGGATATCCTCTTTGTACCATAATTTGCTTCGCTTGTCTAATAATTGTTGATGCAGTATGAGGTAAATAACCTAATTGAAGTAGATCAGATTTACAAATAGTATTTTTTTGTGTAAGTAATTCATTCATGATTTATTTCACTTCCTTTCTCATCATCAGGAAAAAAGGCACTAAATTCTTGATGGATTTTTTTATTGTCCAAAGGAGTAGGGGAGTTCGTAGTAGTAATTAAAGTATTTTTCTTTCTACTACGCGGAACAGAAATATAGCTCCCTGAATAAACATCGTACTCTTGCATTTCAAAATAATCAGAACTCATAAATTGAACATAGTTAATTCTCCGTTGAAGTTGTTTAAATGAATCAATTGTCTTTTTTCGTCTGAAAATTTCATCATAAAACTGTTTTGGGCTATAAGGTGATGTAATAATAAATACATCAACCATTAGTGATTTATCAAAGAATCGACTCGGTGCTTTTGGTGTCTCACCGAATGGGTCAAGCATTTTCAATAAATCATCATATGGAAATGTTTTTGGGCGTAATTCGTCAAGAATAACAATATGTTCTCCTTGATAATGCTGAAAACTATCTTTTGATGAACCAGTAATAAAATAATCTTGTTCTTTTTTAGTAGCGTATTTTTTGGCGAGAAGTGTTTTTCCTGCTCCAGATTGCCCATATATCCAAATTACTGTAGTGGACTCCCCTTTTTCTTTCCGTTTTTCAAGCCAAACCTTTGCCTTGTCTGCCTGTACTTGTTCATGAACATCTTGAATGTTCTTTTTTGCTTTGGCAAATTGTGAGCCTGTGAGATTGGATATAACCTCCTCACGTGTTAATTCTCCTGCGCCTAAGCGATCAAGTAGCTGTTTGATAATCTCGTTATCTCGCTGTCTATTTGAGTCAGTTATTTTCTTAGAAATATTTTTCATCAATTGAGGATAATCAAAATTTGCTTTCACTTCCTCTAAAGAGTATGGATATTTTTCTTGGGCATCAGCTGTACGGTGGACAAGGTAAGAATATGCATTATTTACATTTCCATGCCATTTTTGGAATGCTGAAACTTGAGGTTCTTTCAGTAACCGTGCAAGATTCTTTAGACTTCGTGCATGTTGAAATTGTAAGACCACATGGACATGTTTTTCTATGACCTCGCCCTTGTCATTGACATCTTTATCATGAATGATGCCTGCAATTTTTTTAGGTTTCAAACATTCTATTAATAATTTAATAATACTGTTTAATGTTTTTCTCTTGATTGTTGGTGGTAAATGTCGTAGTTGTTGTTCATACATTACATTTACAGCTTTTGTCGTACTCATTTGGCAATCTCCTTTCACATGTAATTTTATTTGATGTGTCGCCATTTTTGTTAAATTTTGGCAAGAATTTATTTTCACTAAAAATGGTTGTTTTGCTTGGTATCACTCATTTTTCTTGAGAAAATGGCAATATTGGTTGCGGTGGTATAACAAGCCCTACCACCGCATAAAATAAGAGAGATAGATAAAAATTGGCAATGAATTTGAAAAAATAGTTAGTATGGTATTTTTATATAGAGGAAATGTTTATTTATTTGATCGTTTATCTTTCACAATAATGTTCCTTTCGGGTTTATTGATTATTGGTGCAATAGGGAGTGTAGTAGCTCTATTACACAGTTATTTGAAAAGGTAGTGCTTTTGACACTCACTTTGTGAGTCAAGCACTACCTTTTCCTTAACGTCGTGTTCCTATAAACCAAAGTTTATTCCCAATTCTATTTGGGGCAGAAAAATAGTAATGAGGATGACGACTTGTAATTTCTTTTTGAATGGATTCTATTCTCTCTTCCAGTAGTTTTTGGGCTTGTTGAGTATTTGGAACGTTTAGTAAAACGATTGTTTTCTCTTTGCGAATATCCACGACACATTTTGAGACGGCGTAATTGAACGATTTCAAAATAGGATTATAGTGATTTCCTTTTGGACTAACTGTTGTTTCAGTAGGCGTAGAATGATATTGTTTTAGAAAATAACGCATTCTAAAGGTTTGATAAATAGATTTTGCATAATTGAGTAACGAATCTTTCCGTATTCTACTAATGACTTCAACGGCAATAAGACTCAGAGCAGTGCTACTGGTTAATATCGCTATTCTATGGATATAGGTTATAACAGTAGTGCTAAAGTTCTTGTTAAACAGTACAAGGCTAACGTCGGCTATTTCTTTAGAAGGATTAGTCAAGTTGAAGACAACGTTTAGTGAGAAACACAAAATACTGACAAAGAGGAGTAGAAAACTGATATTAAAAGTAATTTGAAAGAAATTACGTTTCATTATAGAATCCCTTCTTTTGTATAGTAGGTAGGGCAAAGGAGTGGGAGTACTTGATAGGGATGCTCATTATCAATAATTTGGATAAGCCCTGTTCCTTTACCAATAGGGATAACAATTCCTTCTGGATCAAGGTCAGGAAAGAGAAATTGTACAGTTTTTTTAGAAACATTCCCTATTTGAATTAAAACATTGAGTTGCTCTCTAACAGAAATTGGAATGGAAGTATGATCAAAACGTTGACTCACGAGTAATAAATGAACTTTTGTTGCTCGTCCAAGAAGAGCGATTTGAGAAAGTAAGGAAAAGAAGGAGTCTTTAATGGTTTTGTTTACACCCTCGGACAAAGCAAGAACTTCATCAATAACGATGGTAAGATGTTCAAAAGTATGTTCGGGATTATCATAAAGAATTTCTTGCCGTTTTTGAATGACATTGAGAGAATCGCTTAATGTTTCGTTGATTTCTGAAACAAAATCAGATTTTGAACGATTTTGTTGGGGATGAATTACGGCTACTTTATTTTTGCGAGCCCATCGACTAGGCGTATCAAACTTAGGATCAACAATAATTAGTTTGGACATATTTTTGAGTAAACTGAGAAAGTATGTGAGAGTGTATGATTTCCCAGAACCTGAATTTCCAGCAATAGCCATATGAGTGATCTTGTTATAATCAATCGTTAAACTTTTCATAATTGGAAGAGTATGTTCGGGCTGATTACTAGAAAATGTTTCTAAGTCGGGAATAACTAAACGTTCCGAAATACCTTTTTTCCATGGAAAGAATAGTCCACGTTGAATATGAATATCTTCAGTATCAAGTGCCATAAAAAAGGTTGCATTTTGTTTGAGCAACGTATATCTAGGATAAAGTGCTGCATTTGCAATTAAGAAAATTTTTTGATAGAGGTCATCATCAATAAGATAGCCTGCAGGTAAACGTGGGATAAAAACAAATCCATGTTCTAAAATTTTAATTGTGAAGGAATTTGTATATGACGTTTCCCCTTGTATAAGAGAGCCTAACGCCATGTTTAGGCTCTGCAGGAGATATTGACCTAATTCTTTTTGAGAGAAGTCAGGCATCTATTTAACCTCCTTAATATTTTGAGCACGAAAGTAAACATGATAACCGACTTCACAAGCTTCAAGGTTATCAAAGGTAATTACAGACATGTAATCGGGAAGAGATACTTCTGATTCAAACTTTACTTGAAATGGAGGAAGACCTTTTTGTGAAAACCAAGCTTTATGAGCAATAATTTCATCTGTCGGTTGTCCGTCTACAAATCGAGTTTGTGCCTCGAGTTCAGTACTTAAGCAATAAATTGCTTGTTTGTGATCAATATAGTTATTAGCAGTATTGGCTGAGTAGCCGCCTTTACGATTATTTGTTTTCATAGGAAAACTCCTTTCATCTTTCATAATATATAGAATATTTTGGTTCATCAGGAATCAGCAACTTCCCAATGAATGAAGTTAGTCTATCTGCGCAAATAGCTAACTGATGAATGTCAAAGTCTTGCTGTAACTTTGATGATTCTAGTATATCTAAAATATTTTTTTGTGAGTTCTTCGTTTCGTACTTAATTTTTCGAGTTTTTGAGAACAAATTTGAGGATAAATTTGAGAATAAAAATAAAACAGCTAGTATCTAGCTGTTTTGTTAAATAAATTTAATTAAAGAAAAGTGTCCAATTCCTCCCAATTGATAAAATTAATAAAAATATTTTGGTATTGCACTAATTTATCAATATGGGTCAAGTATACCTCGGTTATTTTAGCGTGAAATAATTTAGAAACTTGACTATTTATGGTGAGTAGTCCTGGAATTTCTTCATTGCTGCTATGTATAATATAGCCTTTATCATAGTTTTCTGGATTTTGAATAATGGCATCAAGTAATTCTTTAATACTTGTTTTATCCGTTTGATGAATTAGGGGTTCTTTATCTTCTATTACAAAATCAAATTCTTCAAAGAATTTTTCTTCAGCGAATTTTATTGCATCTTCGGGTGTTTCTAAACTATTATATCGGTTTATCCATCTTAGACACTCTAGGGTTACTTTGAGGTCTTCCTCTTCCGTTTGTATTTTTGAAAAATCTATTTTATAGTTTGTAAATGGAAGATAATATTTTTCAAGAGGAACATCTTCTAAGTAAGAGGTAATTGTATTTGAGTCAATAAAATGATTAATTAGATTTTTTACCATAAACCCCATTTTGAATATACTGTCGGCTTCTAGTTTTTTTAATGATTCGGGGACGATAATTTTTACAAATTGTTTCTGATACCATGTATTAAATGTTTCATTTATAAGATTGAAACGAAAAGGTTGAAGCCGATTATCAAAAAGTGAAGGTATTACATGTTCTTGAAATGAGAGAATAACTTTATTTTTTATTAATCTCCAAATGAGTTCAAACATTCCCATGTAGTCAATATCTGTATTTGTTTTATCTTCTTGAAATCTTCTTATTTTATACCATCTACCGAAATCTCCAAAAATATAGAATAATTCTAAGAAAGCTTCGATAATCTCAGGATCAATATCATTCTGAATTTTTGTTCTATCAATACCTATTCCAATTTCGTTGTCATCGGGAACGATAGAATAGAAGATTCGTGCAAACATGTGATAAAGCGTAAGTTCTAATAGCATTTTATCGCCAAAAATTAACTCTGATTTTTCTATACCAAAATATTCAGAGTAATCTTCCAATAAAGTTTCACTAACAAAATTTCCGCTTTTTGGGTTAATGCCATTTTCAATTCGATTTATTGCTGTCTTTTGTCCATTTGAAATCAGTTCAGATGGCGTATTTTTACGTAAATCTTTAAAACGTGCAGAAATCATTTCTCGTAATATTTTTTCTAAATCAAGCATTTATTTTCCTCCAATTAAAATATTGTAAACTGATGCATTTATTAATGGGAGCGTATGGCATGTTGACCATACTTGATAGTTAGTTGGTTAAATTATTTTTAGTTTCATTTTGCATTAAAGGTGTCAATTCACAATTTTTATAAGTGCCTCCTCTGTGTGTTCTGAGTAATATCTGAATCAATGAATGTAACTCTAACTTATCCTAATGGCATAAAATGTCCAATCACTTTTCCAACAATTTTAGGTTCTTCTTCATAAGAAATGAAGCGATCTGGGATAGTAGGATTAATAGAGACAAGGCGTATACCTGTTGCTTCACGATATACTTTTTTGATAAAACTTTCTCCATTGTAACTTAAAGCATAAACAGCGCCATCATAGTCAAAACCTGTTTCACGAATGAGAGCTACTTCGCCATCCAGATAAGTTGGCTCCATGGAATTCCCCTTTATCCATGTCGCAATATCATAAGAGTAATCTTGATCAGCTAAAACTTCAGAAGTTGTGTATTCATCTCCAACCATTTCTCCAGAACCAGCGGACAATCTGATATCATCAAGCACCCGTATGGGAAAAAGTTGTACGGTGTTATTTTGAGAATCTAGCAGGGTATCCGCATAGTCTTCTAATTTTTTTTGGTTGGTTGAATTCAACTGTAGATAAGAGGAGACAATTGTATATTCTGATTCAAAATATTCGCTGTCTACCTGTAAATAGCGAGCTAAGTATTCAAGATTTTTTTGATTAGGTTTTGTTTTTTCAGCTTCCCATTGATGGTAAGAAGTACGATTAATATTTAAAGCATTAGCAATTTGTGTTTGAGAGTATCCTAATTCTTTTCGTCTTTTTTTTAATTTTTTTCCTGAAAACATATATACGTCCCCCTATCTCTAATCCAAAATAACGTTAGTTTATAAACTAACGTTATTATATCATAAAAAAATAAATTAGTATTATTTTTTTATCTAGAAATAATTTAAAAAAAAAGCATAAAAACTAAAACTTTATATCTTAATTTATATTTATGGAAAATAACTAACAGATTAGCTATCTTTAGTTATTTAAAAAAAACAGTATCTGCTTGAAAAATAAAAAATCGTATTATAAAATTTATTTGTAATTATTTTAAAAAAAGGAGAGGATATCATGGGCGTAATTAGTGTAACCCCTGAAGAACTTAAGCAACAAGCACAAGTTTATATTCAATCAAAGGAACAAATTGAACAAGCGATTCAACGTGTGAATTCAATGAATTCTACAATTGCAGAAGAATGGAAAGGACAAGCCTTTCAAGCTTATTTGGAACAATACAATCAGCTTTATCAAAATGTTCAAAAGTTTGAAGAGTTACTTGAAAGTATTAATCAACAATTGAATAAATACGCAGATACTGTTGCTGAGCGTGATGCACAAGATGCACAAAGTTTTGGATTCTAAGTGTAAGCGCCCTTGTGGTGCTTTTTTATTTTTGTGTGAAAAATGAAAAAGTTAAAAAAGTTATTGCTTTATAGTGCAATGCTTCTTTTATTAATTGATCCATTATTTGTTCGGGCAGAGAGTGATGGAAGTTTGCAACTCAATTCTGATATGATTACTAATCAATCTATAGGAGGAGCAACTTCTTCAGATTTTGTTATACGTTCGCAACTTTTTTCAAAAAGAATGATGGAAAAAGTTCAGGAAAAAGAACAGAGAGAAGCTGAAAATATAAAGACTATTCAAAATGTTGATTTTAATCAAGAAAGCCAAAATAAGTTGTTCCAAGCCAATTATCAAAGCTTAAAAACGGAATTATTTAAGGATTATAATCAAAAAAATATTGGTACTAGTGAATTACAAACGAAAATGAATAATAGAGGAATGCTCATTCTTATGATTTTAGCACTGCCTCTGATGATTTTAACAGCTTATAGTGCAAAACGATTTACACGAAGGAAGAGAAAAAATGAAAAATCATATTGAAGTTAGTTTAGAATGGATGGGGAAACAGGTAGACCTTGCTGTTCCTTCAAATGTTACCTCTCACCGTTTGATAGAGTTGTTGAATGAGTCCTTTAAAGTCAACGGACAAAAGTTACCAGAAAATTGGCATTTTATTGTCAAGGGGAAATCTATTGCGTTAGGAAGTGGCCTAACATTACAAGAACTAGGTTTAGGGAATGGAGACATATTGCAACTCATTGTAGGAGAAAAAAATGAAAATATTTGATGGACAGGATACGTTAATATTTGAGAGAAAAGAAGAACAACTTATAGTTTTTCTTACAGGAACCCAAGTGAAGCCGCAAGAATTGAATTTTATCAAGAGTAAGATTGCGCTTGGTGAAGCTTTGGATAAGGAATTCGCTTTCCAAGTGGTCTATCCTTTACTGGGTAATTTAAAGAATTTAAAAGATTTAGTGATGGTAACGAAAAGTCAACTTCAGCGTCTAGAGCTTGCTTTAAAACTCAAACATTTAATCGCTCAGAGATCAGGTTATAAAATTCCTTTTGTGCATCCAGAAAATATCTTTTTTATCAACGGCGATTTTTCTTTCATTCATGTGGGTATGAGAGAAGCTCTTGTTCCAATGGAAACGGATGCTTCATTTTTTCTTTCTCAATATAAGGCACTTGTCTTATCCGTTTTGAATCCTAAGATCTCTTATGAAAATTTAGTGAATGGTGAAATTAGTCTCAAAGATAAACTGAGCCAAGCGATTGCTTCTAGTCATTCACTAGAAGAAGTTCATCACCTAGTGGAAATAGAATTAATTAAAGAGAAACAAAAAGATGAGTCAACTTTGGTTAAAGTACCTAGAGCACGTTATAATTTCTTTAAATATGCAGGTTCTGTGGCTCTCGTTGCTACTATAGCTATAGGAACTTTTACCTTTATAGATCGGACAAGAATAATTCCAAAACAACAAGCTGTCACAAAAGCTCAAACTAACTTTATTACAAAACATTATGATAAAACGTTAGACGATTTAAAAGACTACCAACCAAACCAACTCTCAAAAGATGCACGTTTTGTTTTGGCTTCATCATCCATTCATTTAGCAGATTTGAGTCAAACCCAGAAATCTGCTATTTTGAATAATATCTCATCGACAACAGATGATAACACGCTAAATTACTGGATCTATCAAGGCCGTGGGGAATTTGAAAAATCCTTGAATTTGGCAAAAAATATTGGAGATGATCAGTTGACTTTGCTTGCTTATACCGATCTTTATCAGGCGACAAAATTAAACAGTGTAATGGACGGGGATGAGAAGCAGAAGAAGTTGGAAGAATACAATAAACAAATTCAAGAATTAAGTAAGAACTTAGGATGAGACTATGAAACAGTTATTTGAAGGACAAAACTCAAAAAAAGAAAATCAGAACTTTTTGTATGAGGTACGTCATCCAGAAGAAATTCTTTATGCAATACTTATTTTAAAAGAAAATCTTGAAAGAGTGACGTTGACGACGTCACAAATGATGATTACTTATGAAGAGTTGCATTTCGGTATTGTGAATGATCAACTTTTGGTCAATGGTGAAAAACTTGAAAAGGGTAAACATACGATTGAAAACATTACATTTTTTGTTTTGCCTGCGTATGATTTACATACCCATTTCTTGATTTTGGATGACAGGGAGTTTGTTATTCATAATAGTGACAAATACTGTGCAATTCAAACGAAAGATGCCTCGCTTATCATCATTGATCAAGAACAAGACCATTCTGTTAAAGCATTAATCAAACCCTTGGGAGATTTTGTTTACTATAATGATGATAGGATACAAACCAGCACTATTCGAGAAGTCAAAGTTGGGGATAGTATTCTAACACCTGACTTTATGCTTGAAAGACGACCAGAACAATGGAAAATTACAACTTTTTCAAAAGAAATAGTTTTTAATTCCGATTTTTTCTTAGAACAAAAACGTAAATTGGAAAAACCGCAAGATTTTCCAGAATATCGTCGCTCCCCACGTCTAAATCTAGAAATTCCTGACGAAGTTTTTAAATATGAAAAAATAGAGAATAAAGAACAAGCCCCTAAGGGAGGATTGTTAAAAGCAATATTACCTCCAATTGGTATGCTTGCGATAGGAAGTATTACGACAATGGTGGTGGGACGTAATCCACTCATGATGATGGCTACTGTTCTAGCAAGTTTGATGACTGTTGTCTTTACGGCTACACAGTATCGTACGGAGAAAAAAGATCGACTGGAACGGGAAAAGCAGCGTGAGGAAGACTATCAGCTCTATCTTGCGAAGACAACTTCACAACTGGGACAGGCGCATCGTCAAGAAAATAAAATTATTCACTACCAACATCCGTCACCCAAAGCATTGTTAAAAATGATCGAAAAATATGACTCACGTTTGTATGAGCGTATGGTGAATAATAAAGACTTTATGGAAGTTTCATTAGGAACAGGCACTCAACCTTCAAGTTTAAAAATAGAAACAGACTATAGTCTACGTGATGATGACGAATGGGCCACTCATGTAAAAAAACTCGTTGAGCACTACAGTAAACAAGAAGATGTACCCATAAGTATAGATTTGCGCCATCAAACACTTGGATTGATAGGGAACTATGATGTTTTAAAAGATACAATTGCTAATGTATATTTGCAACTTTCTTTTTTTCAGTCTTACCGCGATCTTAATTTTATTAGCCTAGTACCAGAAAAAACATACCTTAAAGATTGGCACAAATGGCGTTTTCTTCCTCATTTTAAGGTACAAGGAATAAATACACGTGGGATTGTTCATAATGCGAAGTCTCGTGATATGGTTCTCTCTAGTTTTTATCAGCTTGTTAACTCAAGGAAACAAGAGTTAAATGCGGCAGGGCGAGAAAAGCCTGTCTTTCTCCCGCATTTTGTCTTTACTGTATTTGATGATTCCTATCTTGCAGGACACGGACTCAATGAGTTTTTGGCAGAAGACATGTCAGAACTTGGTGTAACAGTAATCTGGTGTAAAGAAGATAAAAAACTTTTACCAGAAACGGTCACAGCTCTCGTAGAAGTAAAAAATCAAAAAGCTGGTGTACTTATTCAAGATAATAGACATCATATTGATCAAATTTATAAGCCTTATCCACCCTTAGAAGAACAAGAAAACTTTGAAGTGCTTCTCCGTCAGATATCAAGTTTGGAACACATGGAAGTTGAGAAAAATGCCATTCCAGAGCGTTTAAGCTTACTTGAACAATATCTTGTAGAGACAGTTGAAGCTTTGGATATTAGGAAGCGTTGGCACAATGCAGATCCAAGTAAGTCCATCGCTTCTATGATTGGATGGAAAGGGAAAAAAGAATTTGCTTTTTGGGATTTGCATGAACAAGTGCATGGGCCTCACGCTATTGTGGGAGGAACATCTGGATCAGGTAAATCGGAATTCTTAACCACCTTTTTAATGGGGCTGGCTATTAACTTTTCACCCGAAGATGTCGGAATGTTAATTATTGACTGGAAGGGGGGAGGGATAGCGGATACACTGGCCGCTCTTCCACACTTCATGGGTTCAATTACCAACTTAGATGGGGCAGCTACTGCTAGGGCTTTAGCTTCAATTAATGCAGAACTTAAGAAACGTCAACGTGAATTCAGGAAATATGGTGTTCAAAATATTGCAGGATACATGAAGCTTTATCGTGAGCGCTTAACGCCACGTGAGGGTGTAAAATATCCACAAAAACCGTTGCCACATCTGATGTTGGTTTCAGACGAGTTTGCGGAATTGAAAGAAAATGTTCCGGAGTTTTTAGATGAGTTAACCTCTGTAGCACGTATTGGGCGTTCGCTCGGTGTACACTTAATTTTGGCCACTCAAAAACCAGATGGGGTGGTCAATGACCAAATTGATGCCAACAGTAAATCAAAAGTTGCTCTAAAAATGTCTGATGAGGCCAATTCTAAAGCCTTGATTAAAACAGGCGATGCGGCACACATTACCAATGCAGGGCGTGGTTATCTTCGTGTTGGTGAAAGTGAAGTTTATGAACTCTTCCAATCAGGTTATGGTGGTGTTGATTACAACCCTCATGCGACAACCGAAGAAATCAAAGATGAACGGATTTACCGTATCAATGAATCTGGACAATGGGAATTGCTTTATGATCCACGTGAAGACCTCATTGACCAAGGAGCAGTCAAAGAAGATTTACCAACACAATTGCAAGCAACGATTCAAGAAATCGTTAATAATTTTGAACAATCAAGCTTTATAAAACCTGATAAACCTTGGTTGCCTAATTTAGGTGAAGCAATTGTGACAGAGCCAGTGAAACGTAAGAAAAAACGGAATCTTGTTATTCCTTTGGGATTATTGGATATTCCAAGTATGCAAGAGCAGAAAGAATATTTATATGACTTAGAGAAAAGTTCTCATACAGTTATTTTCGCTAGTCCTGGTTTTGGTAAATCAACTGCCCTACAAACCATTGTCATGAATTTGGCACGACAAAATACACCAGAACAAATTCATTTTAACCTTCTTGATTTTGGAACAAATGGTCTTTTACCATTGGAAGGTCTTCCTCATGTGGCGGATATTGTGACGTTAGAGGAAAATGAAAAACTCCAAAAAATGCTCAGTCGCTTAGAGCAAAACTTGGCAGAGCGTAAAGCCTTATTCAAAAAAGAGGGGGTTGCCAATCTGAAACAGTACCAAAGTAAAACAAAGCATAAACTTCCCATTCTTGTGAACATATTAGACTCCTATGATGGGTTAAGTCCTAATGATAATCGTAAAGATGCCATTGATAATCTCCTCGTGAAAGTTTTACGTGAAGGAGCTGCGGTAGGTATTTATCTTGTTCTTACAGCAGGGCGATATAACGCTATTCGGATGAATATGATGGCAAATATTCAAACCAAAATGGCACTTTTCCTCAATGAGGATGGCGATTTAAGTAATCTTTTTGGTCGTGAGAAACTAGAACAAGTAGAGCTTCCAGGACGTGCACAAATTAAGTTGGAACAACCGTTAGCCCTTCAAATTTACTTGCCAGTAAAAGGAGAAAGCGAAGTAGAAGTTTTAGCTGCACTTGAGCAAGAAATTACAGCAATGAACGACTCTTGGACTGGAAGTTTGCCAGATGAAATTCCAATGGTGCCGGATGATTTAGATGTGAAAACTTTTGATGATTATATTTCAGAAGAATCTGGCAATATGTTGTACTTTGGTTTGAATAAGGCTAGCTCTGAACCAGAAACCTTTGAATTGTACAAAGGTAGAACATTGGGGATTTTCCCTGAATCGTCTAAACAAGCAAAATTAATTTATCCTTTTTTGACAAATCAAATTTTGAAACAAGTATCTAGAGAAAATATTATTGTTATTGATACAAATAATAGTTTAGAATTTTTGATGAATGATGTTTCGCTTTATATTGGCAAGAAAATGCTTATGGCTGAATCTCAACTTGTTAAGGAAGCATTAGAAGATTTAATAGAAAAAAATGAAGAAACTCAACAATTAATTATCATTAATGGTCTGTCGGATATTTTTGAAAAATTAATGATGAGTCCTGATCAAGTATTAGAAATTATCGGGCTTCAAAATACTAGTGTTCAACTTATTTTTATGGATAATATGTCACGAATCGCAAATAGCTATAGTCTTACAGGTCCTTTGAAAGAAAATACTTACCAACTCCTTTTTGGCGGTGATTTGAATACGCAACGCTTCATTGATAATTTACCAATGGATGTAAAAAAAGAAGTTCATGCTAAGAATGTCCTTCACTCTATTAAAGATGAAGAATTATTCAATATTGTTGTTCCAACAGAAAAAAAAGGAGAATAATATGGTTTTAAATTTAATTGGAAATCTTTTAGGGTTAGGGTCAATTGTAAAAGTTGAAAATGAGAATAATACAGGACTCTATGTTGTTTTAGCACGAGGAGCGATGAAAGAGGGAGAAGATGGAGCGGTGCCACGATATTTGGTTGGACCGCATCCATACGGAGAAGCACCTGATCAAGAGACTTTTCCACTCATTGACTCTGAAATTAAAGAAGTAATTTTTGAGGGTTATACTGATGAAGCAGATGAAACATTTTTAAAAGATTTATTGTATCAGATGGAAAATGGTAGAAGACCCTCACAAGCTGCTCATCAATTCAAAGAAGCATTAACAGAAATACCAGAAGTTGAGGAATCCGAAGACGAAGTTTTGCAAGAAATGACAAAAGGGAAAATAGACCCATTTTACAAACTTCGTAGTTTAACACAATAAAAGAAAGAAGAAAAATTATGAAGTCTGACGTAAATGTTGCCCAAGATGCTGTTTCTAAATTTTGGGGAGTAGATACTGGAAGTTTTAAAGGAAGTAAGATTTCTATTGGAGCAAGCAATATCGGAAGTATTAAAAAAGGAGCAAGTGTTTCCAAAGAGATGTTAACGGATTTGTCTGAGTTGGCGTCTTGCATAAAGAAACAGGCAGACAAATTTACTGATTTAGCTACAATTATCCAAGCCAGAGATGCTCAAGATAGAAATAGATTTTCTGGAGGAAAATAATGGCAAAGGATAAAAATGCAGATAAAAGATTAGAATATAATCGTCAGATTCTTGATATTGAGCGTGAACAGGATGAAATTCAAAGCCAAAAGCGTGAAATGAAACGAGCACTAGAAAACTTTGAAAATGAAATCTCTCGAAGTTTTAATAGGCTTCAAGATTTGGATAACGAAATGATTCGTCAAGGAAGTATTGCGGCTCAATGGGAGCAGCAAGAGCATCGAGGACGAGATTCTTACATTCGTAATTTTATAAATAATCAAGAAGAAGAGGTTACAACAGCTTATTCCAAAATGTCTCAAGAAACAGAGAATAAAAAGGAAGAACTTCAGAAAGAAAGGGATAGTTTAGCATGGGATTAATCTATATTCCGGGAGACGCCAACCAAGTCGAAACTCAATTAACTAATGATTTACAGATGAGTGAAGCCTTTTTAAATCGTCTTAAAGAAGCCACCTCACACTTAACAGCTATTGTTGGAGGTGGAAAATTAGATGGGAAAGCTTATAAAAAAGGCTTAGGGTTGATGCAAGATTGTGTGTTACCTACAATTCAGCATACTACTTCCGCAATTGATGGAATCAAACAAGATTTATCAAGCTTTAGTAGAGCCAAATCGGGGATGCCTAATGAACCATTGTATGAAGATAAACTAAATGCACAAATTGCGGAACTTGAGGCACAGAAAGCAGCACAAGCGGCTTTATCGGCAGTTTATCAAAGCCATATTCTATCTTTGATTGCTGGCCCAGGGGGAGCCGCAGTAGACCAAGCAATTCACCAGTTTACAGATGCCAAAAATCAATTGTCTAGTTGGGGCAATAGTGTTGAGGAAGAAATTCGTAAAACGAAAGAAAAGCGCGATAAACTTCGTCAATTTAACTCTGTGACGAATAGCTTGTTTCATAGTAGTGTATCCAATTTAAAAATTGCTATGCAAGGAGTGATGGTGCTCAATGGGAGTAAAATTAATTCAGATGGGTCTTACAGTTTACCTAAAGGGAAGGACAAGACATGGTTTGAAAAAGAGAGAAAAAATAATAAAAATCTATCTAAAAAAGAGGAACATGGTTCAGTTGATAAAGATATTTCGGATGGGGATGTCGGTTTTGAGGCATATGCTGGTAAAGGAAGTGCGGGAGATAAGCAAAACGGTGCATCAGTAACTGGACTAGCAGCTGATGGAAGTGTTGGAGTTATGACACCGTTTAGTATGAAAAATAAGAAAGAAAAAAATGGAAAAAGTAGAAGGGATGTGAATTTTGGTTTAGGTGCAGATGCAAATATTGGAATATCTGCTGCTGAAGCAGAGGCTCATGGGCAACTAGGGAATGATCAATTTAATGCACATGGTTCTGTTTCTGGCTCAAGTTATACTGCTGATGCTAAAGCGAGTCTTGGTTTAGGACAATTTACTGACAAAAATGGCAAGAGTCACTTTGGAGTACAGGCAGAGGTTGGCGCAGAGGCATATATTGTTGAAGGAGAGGCTAAGGCTGGATTTACAATATTTGGTGTAAAATTTAATGTAACGGGAAGTGCTGGTGTTGGGGGTGCGATTTCAGCTAAAGCTGGTGTAACTGCTGATAAAGCAGAAGCGAAATTCAAATTAGGTCCATTTGGATTAGGGCTTTCTATAGGAGGATAAGTAATGAAAATTACACAGGTAAGCCTTAAAACCCAAGGAGATATTAAAAATTTTCAAATATTAAAAAGTATAAGTGCTGAAAGTCCTATTGATAATTGGGAAACAATAATAGAAGCAACGAAAAATGAGAAGAATAATTATGAATTTGAATTGAGTGGACAGAAATTTAAAGTATTTAATATACCAAAAATATCTCCCAAAAATGAAAAAATTTATGCTCAAGATATTGATGATTCAAAGAATCAATTTATTTCAAAAAGTTCATTTAATAATTTATTTTTGGTAAATCAATGGGATCTTAACTTTCAAAATAATGAAAATCTTTATAGTTTAAGTAGTGTTCCATCAGGAACAAAAGGATATATTTATCCAATAAAGAGAAACAATAAACCAGTTGCCATTTTTTGTCAGTCAAATGTTCAAATAAATGGAAATTTTCAAATTACTTTATATACGATAGATAATCAAGTAGTTGATGAAATAGTTGGATTGTTTTTGATAAATTACTTAGTTTTAAGTCCTGACTTTTTGAATCTTGGTATCCTATCGGCTAAGAAAACATGGTTTTATTCATTTTCTGGACGAAAAAATTTAACAAAGACCCATATTGATATGCTACCAATAAATAACCGCCCTTCTAAAATAGAAGCAATACTATGGGTGATCATTGGTCTCTTATTAATAATTGTAGTAACTCTTGTTAAGCCGTTAATAGTGATTACTATCTTATCTGTATGGATTCTTTTAGTAATAATTAATATTTTTAAAAATATAAAAAATAGTAAGGAAACTCAAGTATGAAAATAAACAATGAATGGTTAACTATAGGTACGACAGTCCTATTAAATGCAGGAAATCAACCGCTGACAATTATAGGGCGATACCAAATGAGCAAAGATAAGGTTACCTATGACTATACAGGGATTTTGAATCCTCAAGGTTATCAAGATTCAAAGTCGTTGTATTTATTTAATCAGAATGATATAGCAGAGGTACTATTTGAAGCTCCTACTACTGAGTATGAACATAGATACTTAAAAGAATTGAGTGATTTTATAGATCAAGAAATTGAGTAATTTTATTAAGAAGCAGTATATTGCC
>ERZ1035044.10-NODE-10-length-93577-cov-42.161983_pt1 | contig 93577 bp, 95 predicted proteins | sample MGYA00520588_ERZ1035044 | MGnify/ENA primary metagenome ERZ1035044 (study PRJEB33766, sample SAMN09781698) | gut metagenome | biome: gut microbiome | host: Homo sapiens | place: Madagascar | study: EMG produced TPA metagenomics assembly of the PRJNA485056 data set...
GGTGGAGGAATAAAAGTGGGATTATTTACCATAAGGTTTACGCATTGTTCAATTGAATGTGACGAATGCTCGGATGGAGAAATAGTGAACACTGGCGATATGGGTACAAGAACAGTGGAAGATGTAAAGAAATATTGGAGAAGCGAAGGGTGGCGCATTGGAAAAGTAATACTTTGTCCAACTTGCCATCACAAGAAGGAGGCTTAGATGACTGAAACATTAAAAGAATACAATTTGTACAAAGAAGATGAAGAAAAATTAGTTGATATGTTGTATCAAACAACTCTAAAAGAATATCCAGGAATTCCAATTCCTGATGAAGAATTGGCGAAAGAACTTTTGAGAATGGGAATTCAAGCGAACCGCGGTGTAATAGAAGGAACAATTTTAAAAGACTATCTTGTGAATTATAGCGAGAAAGACATTCAAAAAATTCGAGAAGAAAAAATGCCATTGGTCACTGCCGCAGAATTTAAAGCTGTGCATAGACAAATGTTAGAACAAAGTACAAAACTTGAAGAGAAACTTAGTTTTGCTGTTGAATCTTTACATTTTATAGAGCAAGGGAGATTTGATGCTGCTGAATTTGCAAGAAAAGTCCTCGCAGAAATCGAAAGAGAAGAGGAGTAAGAAAAATGTTTAAAGATTTATTGTCATTGATTAAAAAAAAGAAAAGAGATGAACCAGAATTAAATCAAGAGTTAAGTCCAGAAGAAAAAATTAGAAGTCAGTATGTGATTAGAAAAATGACATATGCAGATGGACACTTTGTCTTTTGGCTAGAAAGCTCGCTTGATCAGACTTTTACATTTAAAACATTGGAGGAAGCTAGGACGTTTTTAGATAATAAGGTAAAAGCAAGGTTAGCGAATTACCTTGTTAATGATGAGGTAGTAGAATGAAAGGATTGAAAATTACATATGAACTTTCCATCTATGAAGATGGGGTTCTCGTTATGCAGCAATTTTACGATGATTTTAACGAAGCCTTAGAGCGCTATGCCCAGGAATGGAGCTGTGGCTATCACGCTAACCTATTTAAACGTATATCAGATGACAAAGGAAATACATTAAAGACTGAGAAGTTTAAGGAGTGTTGGGAGTGAAATTACCTTATTTTAAAATCGATAAAGTAAGTGGTGTTTGTAGAAAATGTTCAAATATTAACTGCAATCATGAGCGGAAATATAATAAGAAAAACGTAAAACCTTATGTTTCTCGAAGTCGAATTAAGAAATATGAAAAGGACATAATAAAGGAGCAATTGGAAGATAAAAACGACTTGTTTTAACCAAAATAAAAAAAGCCTTATAAAGGCAGCGATTACAAGGGAGTACAGCTTATAAAGCCACTTCCGATTATATTATATTTTTACCATAGTTAAAGGAGAATAAAATGGAAATATTTTTTAAAACAGAAGAAAAAAGCGTTCTTTTTCTACTAATAAAACTCAAGTAGTTGAACTTCGAGGCTTAACTGTAGATGAAGTTGAATCAACAATCAGTTTTTATAATGGTTTGCAAGCTGCAAGAGAATTGAATAAGCAAGTGACTGAGGTGAGTAAATGAAAAAGCCTATTTATAAAGAAATTAAAACATACGGTGGAGATATCATAGATAAAAATATCATTGGATATGAACATGTCTCAAGACCAGGATTTTCTAAAATCAGACATAAAAAACGTATTAAGGGTAAAATAAATAAAAACTTGACCCTTGATGACTTTAGGAAAGCGGGAAAAGGATATGCGAACATTGTTAAAGCATTTACGGAAGGAATGGAAGAGGTATTAAATGAATAAATTTATTGAAAACACAGTGGTTGGTATTGTAGTAGCAGGATTTATGGTGCTGTTTATTGCTATTATATTCAGTATTGTTAAATGGATTTTAGGCTTTTAGAAAATAAAAAGCCCGTGGAAGGGCTTAGGTTAAAAGTTTTGGTCGTCATAATTGTTGTGACTTCTATATTATATCAATACGGGAGGCAGTTTTCAAGTGGCGGATAAGTTGGATTTGTTGATTAGTGATTACATGACAGGAATGCTTCAAGTGAAGATAAATTCTCGCGAGTTATGGATCACTCGTCAGAAAAATGAAGAACGCATCGGAAGCAGTGGCACAAGTTCCAACTTAGCGCCACAAGAACGCCGAATGATGATATTAGAAGAGGATACGAAGCTTCAGAAAATGAAAGACCAAAAAGAAACAATGGATAACTTGATGCGAGCATTGGAGGGGACAACTATTAAGGAAATACTAACGTATAAGTTTAAATATAGACTTTCTTGGGAAAATGTGGGAATTAGAGTAAGGCTAGAAGAGAGTGCTGCAAGAAAGCAATATAAAGATTTCAAACGAAAATTTTTAAAAGATGGGCTTTGGGCGAGTGTATTTGAGTAAAACCCTTTCCCGTTTTTTTCCCGAAAATTTCCCGTTTTTTTCCGGATTTAAGTGTTAATATTGTATCATGAACAATTCGGCAGAACACAAAATTGTAAGTCTCGGTGAACAAAAAGTGCTGAAATTGTTAAACGTTGCTGGACGGTAAAACCAGCGCTTGGGAACTTAGCTCAGTTGGTAGAGCAGTAGATTGAAGATTTATGTGTCTCAGGTTCAATTCCTGAAGTTCCCGTTTGTGCATCTCGGTTGAAGCAAGGTGATACTTGTCCGAGAGCCTTCTTTGGTAGAAGTACCTAAAGTAGCTAACAAGAGGCATGGTGATAGCCCTGCCGGAAAGTTATCCGAAACTCGTGAGAGATGGAGGAACTAGTAAAAGCTAGTGTGAAAGTGGAGGTGTGTCACAATAACATAATCATAGAGCAGAGGTCTTTTCGTTGGATAGAAGTAAGCACATGCCGACAGGATGATGACTTTGCCAGATAAGGAGAAGTGCGATAGCTTACTCAAACTCTGGAATAAATCAAACAATCCAATTTGCCGTGAACAGAAGAAATTCTGGTATAAGAAAAGCGCTTAGTATGAGTAGCACAAGGCAAACAAACAGATAACTATTTACAATCTATGTAAAACAAATCTGTATCGTGTGAAAGTTGGTGGGTTTCGTTCCCAGCCCTAACATTAAAAGCAATAGGAGCTTAAAGAGTTGCTACTTTAAGTAGAGCCTATTGGGTTAGTCGCTTAATAATGAGAGTGTTATTGTGGTTGGAGAAAAACCGCACAATTAAAGGTTATTCGTATAGTGGTAGTACAACAGTCTCCAAAACTGTTAGCGTTGGTTCGATTCCAGCATAATCTGTAGCAGTTTCTTTACAGGAGAGGAAGCTGACTCTGAATGGAAGAAATTTCTTTGTATAAATACTATCCTGCTTAGGCTGTCAGAAATGGCGGCTTTTTATATTGATGAAAGGAGGGAGAGATAATATGAAGGGCAATTTGACAGAGAAACAACAGATATTCGCTGATGAATACTTAAAAGATTTGAATGGTACCAGGGCCTATAAAGTTGCATATCCTAACGTTAAAAAAGATTCGGTTGCAGCAGCTGCTGCTGCAAGAATGTTAAGAAATGTTAAGGTTAAAACTTATATAGAAGAACAGCTTGAAAAAATGCATGATGCAAGATCTGCAGATGCTCAAGAAGTTATCGAGTACCTCACTTCTGTCATGCGAGGGGAGTCAATCTCTACAGTCGTTCAAACGGAGTTTGTTGGTGAAGGAATAAGTGAAATAAAACTTGTAGAGAAGCCGCCAGATGAAAAAGAACGTCTTAAAGCTGCAGAACTTTTAGGTAAACGCCATGCTCTCTTCACAGAAAAACAACAAGTTGAAGTAACTGAGACACCCGTATTCGTTGATGATTTGAGTGATGTTGATGGCTAAACTATCTGATTTTATTCCAAAAGCTTTTGCACCTACTTGGCGAGCAGCTTTAAATAGTAATATCTTAAATATTGTGGAAAAAGGAGGGCGTGGTTCAGGTAAGTCGTCTGACATCGCACATATTATTACTCAATTATTAATGAGATATGCTGTTAATGCTGTTGGCATCCGTTATGTTGATAACACACTTGAGCAATCAATATATGAACAAATGAAGTGGGCCATTGAAGAACAAGGAGTTACACATTTATTTAAGTTCAATAAATCTCCGTTACGAATAACTTATATCCCACGTGGGAACTATATGATATTTCGAGGAGCACAAAACCCTGAGCGTATCAAATCATTAAAAGATAGTAGATTTCCATTTGCAATTGGATGGATTGAAGAATTAGCAGAATTTAAAAGTGAAGATGAAGTGACAACAATCACTAACTCACTATTACGTGGAGAATTAGATGATGGTCTTTTTTATAAGTTTTTCTATTCGTATAATCCTCCAAAGCGTAAACAATCATGGGTTAATAGAAAATATGAAACATCTTTTCAGCCTAAAAATACTTTTGTTCATCATTCTACTTATCACGATAATCCATTTATTTCTAAAGAATTCATAGAAGAAGCTGACGCAACTAGAGTTAGAAGTCAAAGGCGTTATGATTGGGAATATTTAGGAAAAGCAATTGGCTCTGGAATTGTACCATTTGATAATTTACAAGTTGTTCCTGGTTCAATTACAAATGACATGGTTGCTAACTTTGATAATATCCGAAATGCAATTGACTTTGGTTATGCGACAGATCCATTAGCTTTTGTCAGATGGCATTATGATAAAAAACACAATGGAATCTACGCAATTGATGAATTATATGGTCAAAAAATAAGCAATAGAAGTTTTGCAAATTGGTTGAAACAGAAAAATTATCAGTCTGATGAGATATTTGCAGATAGTGCTGAACCTAAGTCAATAGCTGAATTGAAGTCAGAGCACAATATTCTTCGAATAAAAGGAGTGAAAAAAGGTCCTGACTCTGTTGAGTATGGAGAACAATGGCTCGATGATTTAGATTTTATTTGTATTGATCCAAAGAGAACTCCTAAGATTGCTTGGGAGTTTGAAAATATAGACTATCAAGTTGATAAAGACGGAAATCCAAAACCAAGACTGGAAGATAAAAATAACCATGCAATAGATGCAACTAGATACGCTTTTAGCATGGACATGAGAAGAAAAGCAACATTTAAAACATTCAAGGGAGGGCTTTAATTGATAACGAGCACTACAAAGCTAAAACCTGTAAAGTTGATGACTTATGAAAAAGATGGAGAAATAACCGAAGAGGTTGTCAATAATTTCATGCAAAAACATCAAGAAGAACTCGAGCGTTACAACTATCTTGGGAAGATGTATAAAGGCATTATGGATATTTCCAGTCAAAAGGCCAAAGACAATTGGAAACCAGATAATCGATTGACAAACAACTTTGCGAAATATATTGTTGATACTTTTGTGGGTTATTTTAATGGCATACCCATCAAGAAGACGCATGAGGATGAAAAAGTTCGTAAAGCATTGCAACTCTTTGATAATTTAAACGATATGGAAGACGAAGAGTCAGAACTGGCAAAAATTGCATGTATCTATGGCCGAGCGTATGAATTGATGTACCAAAATGAAAATACAGAAAGCGAAGTGATTTATTGTAGTCCGATGAACATGTTTATGGTTTATGACGACAGCATTAAGCAAAAGCCTTTATTTGCAGTTTATTACGGCATCGATGACGATAATAAATTGTACGGCACGGTTTATACGCTTTTAGAAACAATAACTCTAACAGGCGGAGTGGGAGCGGTTAAGTTTGGCGAGCGTACTTATAATATTTATTCTGATCTTCCCGTTGTCGAATATAATTTTAATGAAGAACGTATGGGGATATTTGAACCAGTCTACTCGTTGATTAATGCTTATAACAAAGTTTTGAGTGAGAAGGCCAACGATGTCGAGTATTTCTCAGACCAGTACATTGCTTTCTTAGGCGCTATGCTTGATGAAGAAAACATAAAGAATATTCGGGATAATCGTATTATCAATTTCTTTAGCGATGAACCTGAAAAAAATGTTGAAGTTAAATTTCTAGATAAGCCAGATAGCGATGCTCAAACCGAAAATTTGCTTGATCGTTTAGAGCGTTTGGTGTTCCACCTAACAATGGTGGCTAATATCTCAGATGAGAATTTTGGAAGTTCTAGCGGTATCTCTTTAGCTTATAAATTGCAGGCTATGAGTAATCTTGCGTTAGCTTTTCAGAGGAAGTTCCAAAGCGCTTTGAACAGGCGTTATGCACTATGGTCTAGTCTTAGAACAAATATATCAGACAGTGACGCATGGGCAGGAATTGAGTACATCTTCACACGTAACGAACCTAAAGATATTAAAGAACAAGCTGAGACAGCTACACTTCTCATGGGAGTAACAAGTGAAGAAACTGCTTTAAGTGTTTTATCTGTTGTTCCTGATGTTAAGACAGAAATAGAGCGAATTAATAAGGAAAAAACTGATAATCCAGTGTTTGATATTGATAAAAAAGTGACGGAGGCAAATGATGAGCAAAATTAAAGTGGGAGCCATTGTTAAGCGACGTTTAATCTATAAATTGAGTATTTTAAAGATTAGGATTGTATCACTTTTCAACAAACGATTGGCAGCTAAAATGATAGAAAAACTTATAGACGATATTGGAAAAAATTTCAAAAAATACTTTCACTGTAAGGTCAAATCATAAAGGAGCAATTTATGAAAACTCCAGATTATTGGATAAAGCGTGAAAAAGCTTGGCAAGCTCAACAGATTAAAGATGATAAAAAACGTATGACACAAATCATGGATAAACTTTTTGAGGCACAAGAAGCTATTCAAAAAGAAATCAATGCGAATTGGCAGAACTTCGCGAATAGCCAAGGTATCTCAGTAAGTGAAGCTATGAAACGTGCAGATAAAATGGAGGTTCAATCTTTTGGGCGAAAAGCCAAGAAGTATGTGGAAGAAAAAGACTTTTCACATAAAGCAAATCAAGTTTTGAAGCTTTATAACCTTACAATGCGAGTGAATCGATTAGAGTTATTAAAAGCAAACATAGGCTTAGAGCTTATTGCTGTCTTTGATGAACTTGATAAGTACTTCTCTAACAAGTTGACAGGAGTAGCATTAAATGAGTTTGAAAGACAAGCAGGTATTCTTGGTTTAACCGTTCCTAAAAATGGATATACTAGTGTGATAGAAACGATACTTAACGGAAGCTTTAATGTGGAGGGGTTTGCTAGTTTTTCGGATAAGTTGTGGCAATATCAATTTGAATTAAAAGCTGATTTAGAAAAATTACTTATTCGATCAGTGACACAAGGGAAGAATCCAAAAGCTCTGACAAGTGACTTGCGAAAGTATATGACCGAAAAAGGAAAAGAAAATGCAACATATAATGTACAGCGATTGATGGTTTCAGAAACTACACGTATTCAAACAGCTATTCAAGAAGAAAGCTATAAAAGAGCTGCTATTGAAGAATATGAATACATTGCGGAGCCTGATGCATGTCCTGTTTGTGGTGCCTTAAATGGCAAAATATTTAAGCTAACCGACATGAGTCCAGGAATTAATGCACCAAATATGCATCCGTGGTGCAAATGTAGTACTGCTCCACACGTTGATGATAAGTCTTTCTGGAATAGTTTGTTAAAGCGTGGAGTAATCAACCAAGATGAATATAACCAAGCTTTTGAGGACAGAGCAGAAGCTGATAGAGCGACTGAGGAATTGCGACAAAAGAGGAAAGGAAATAAAAAATGAGCAATAAAAAACTTTTATATTTAGCGAAGGAGCTTATTGATGATGTTACAAATCAAAAAATAACTGGAGTTTCTGTTGATAATACTGAATACGGAGATGGCTCTAAGCAACTGTCAATTAATATTGATTATATTGAGACTTCTGGAACTAAAGTAGTAGCAAATACTTCTGAAATTGTTGCAGATAAAATTAAAAGAGGACACATATAATTTTAAAAGAATAGCATTTGTCATTGGCAAGTGCTATTCTTTTGTCCGTTTCCGATTGTAGTGGACGCTAAATAAAACACGAGTAAAATTAGACTCCCAAGTCTTTAAATGCGAGCAGGAGGAACCAGAAATGGAACAAAAAACACTTTTACCACTTGATTTACAACTTTTCGCTGATGATCCTGAGGGAGGGACAGGGACACCTGAACCACAACCAAGCGGAGCACCAGAACCAGCTGGAGGCGATAATCCAAAAGATAATCCCAATCCAGGCGATGAAAAAGAACCAGTAGACCCAGAAAAAGTCATTGAAAAACTTCAAAAGCGTATTGGTAAAGAACAAGCGGATAAAAATGAAATGAAAAGTCAACTTGAGCAAGCCTTGGCACGAATTGAAGAATTGGAAAAAGGTGGCAAAAAGTCGATTAAAGAAAAATCTGACGAAGAAAAAGCCGCAGACCTCCAAAAAGAAAAAGATGACGAAATTGCAGCCTTAAAAGCACAAATCAAGCTTTCTAATATTACTAGTGAAGCGGACGAAGTATTAAAAGAAAGTGGACTTGCTCTTAAAGCAGAAGAACTTGCTTTATTGGTGGATGTTGATGAAGAAAAGACTTATAGCAATGTGAAGACATTCTTGGGCTTGCTTGAAAATCAACGTATTCAGTGGGAAAAAGAACGAAACACTGGAGTGACACCTAAAAAAGTACCGAGTGAAACAAGTCCTAAAGTGACGAAAGAAGATTTTGATCGTATGACAGCTCTTGAAAGAGCAGAATTATTCAAAAAAGATCCGCAAACATTTAAACATATCACAGGAGGAAAATAACAATGACAAATCAAATTACAAAATTAGCAGAGTTAGTGAACCCAGAGGTACTTGCACCTATTGTATCGTATGAATTCGCAAATGGAATGCGATTTACGCCACTAGCAAGCATTGATAATACTTTACAAGGTAATCCAGGAGATACGCTTAAATTCCCAGCATATACATATATTGGTGATGCGAAAGATGTAGCTGAGGGCGCAGCTATTCCAATTGATAAACTCGGAACATCTACAACTTCAGCTACAGTTAAAAAGGCAGCTAAAGGTACAGAAATCACTGACGAAGCTGTATTATCTGGTTACGGTGACCCAGTAGGAGAATCATCAAAACAATTGGGTATGGCTATTGCCAATAAAGTAGATAATGATATCCTAGCAGCCGCTAAAACTGCAACTCAAACTGTAGATTTTACAGCAGATTCAGACGGTGTTCAAGCAGCACTGACCCTCTTTTCGTCTGTCGGAGATGATGACGATAGTCCAGTCGTTGCTGTGATGAATCCAGCGGATGCAGCGAAACTTCGAAAATCTGCACGAGCAGAAGGGACAGGTTCTGATGTAGCGCAAAACGCTCTAGTCAACGGTACTAAATTTGAAGTGTTGGGTGTTCAAATTATCGAGTCTAATAAAATTACTGCAGGCTCTGCAATTTACATTAAATTAAACCCAGTTAAACCAGCGATTAAACTTATCATGAAACGCTCTGTTCAAGTAGAGACAGACCGTAATATTATTACAAAAACCACTGTAATGACAGCTGATGAGCACTATACTGCATATTTGTATGACCCAACAAAGGTGGTTTTGGCTAACCCAAAAGGCTAACCCCTAAAAGTGTAATGTTGAAGAAAGAAACATTGTCACTCACGGTTGGGGACACTAAAATACTTGGAACAACAATAAATTCTGAAGATAAAACAATGACTTTTACTTCAAACAATGAAACCGTCGCAAAAGTAACACCTAAGCAAGGGAAAGTTACAGCAGTTGCGGAAGGAACAGCGACCATTACTGTTACAACCGCTAATGAATCCCTTGCAGTTTATGAAGTCACAGTAACTCCTGCAGGATAAGGAGGTGCACATGTCATTAACTGAGGATATAAAAAGCCTTCTAAGTGGAACACCAGATGAACGCTTAGAAGTTATTGAAAAACGAACTCGCGAACGGCTACTTGTTATCATTGACTCTAATCTAAAAGAAGTGCCTCCGGAGCTTGATTATATTGTCATGGATGTTGTCTTAAAACGCTTCAATAGAATTGGTCAAGAGGGGATGCAATCCTACTCACAAGAAGGTTTAAGCATGACATTTGCGGAATCTGATTTTGATGAGTTCATTGATGATATCAAGCGTTGGAAAACTGCACAAGATGAGAACGTTAAAAATAAAAACGGGAGGTTCACACTCTGTTGAGATACCTAGATAAAGTAGATTTTGTTAAGAAGTCGGCTGATGCGGGGTATGATCCTGTAAAGGGAGAGTATGTAGAAGGAGAACTGACTGTAATAACAACTTATGCAAATGTAACAGATATTGGCACAGAACGCAGCGTTAAAGTTTTTGGGGATATTAAGCAAGGGGCAAAAGTTATGCGGACGATGCCCTTATTTGTTATTCCTGATTATGACTACCTATCATTTGGTGGCAAAAAGTGGGAATTAACGACTTCTCGTAATCCAAGTGAGCGTAACACGTTTATCTTGCAGGAGGTAATTATGTGAAAACAAGCATGTCGTTTAAGGGAATTGACCAGCTTCTTAAGCATTTAGATAAAGCAGCTTCTCTGAAAGATGTTCAAAATGTTGTTAAAAGCAATGGAGCACAACTGAATAAGAACATGCAGCAGAGGGCACCTGTAGATACAGGTTATCTTAAGCGTTCCATCAAAATGACTCTAATTGATGGAGGTTTTAGTGCAGAAATAGGTCCGTATGCTGATTATGCTTCTTATTTGGAATATGGTACACGATTTCAGAAAGCTCAACCTTTTATTAGACCTAGTTTCAATATCCAAAAAGAGGTTTTTAAAACCGAATTAGAAAGGTTGATGAAATGATTAAAACACGAGATCAATCTATATTTGATGAAGTTTTTAAACGATGTGAGTCTTTGGGATACAAAGTTTATGACTATAAGCCTGCAAATGATGTAAGTTACCCCTTTGTGGAGTTGGAAAATACTCAAATTGTTCATCAAGTAAATAAAACAGACATTAAAGGATTTGTTTCTCTTTCACTATCTGTATGGGGGCTACAGAAGAAGCGTAAAGAAGTATCCGACATGGCAAGTAATATATTTAATCAAGCATTGAATATTGAAGCTACAGATGGATATTATTGGTCTTTAAATGTGCAAGCAAGTGATATACAAATGCTTGATGATACAACAACAAATACACCGCTAAAAAGAGCGATGATAAACTTAGAATTTAGATTAAGATAGGAGAAAACATGGCTGAATTAGTAGCTAAACAAGGTAAAAATATTATTTTGCTTTATCGTTTATTGACAAAAGCGAAAGAAGAAGCAGCATGGAAGCTTGCCTTTCAAACGGAACACTCAAGTGAAAAAACTCGAGATTTCAACACGACACCTACCAAAGATGGATTAGTTGGAGCTTTAGCAGAAGCAGAGTATAGCTTATCTGCAACATCTATCGCAGCAGATGGAGACCCTCATATTGATGAAATGGACGATGCTTTTGATAATGGAGATATTGTCGAAGTGTGGGAAATTGATAAAGCAGAAAAAGGGACTGGAGATAATTCAGAAAAGTACAAAGCAAAATACTTACGGGCTCATTTGACGAGTTTTTCGTATGAACCTAACTCAGAAGATGCGCTTGAGCTAAGTCTTGAATTTGGAGTGTTTGGTAAACCTCAAAAAGGATACGCCACTCTTACAGATGAACAAGCAGAAGTGGTTCAGTATGTATTCAAAGATACAACAAAAGAGGCTGAAGCATTAAAATCTACAAGTAAATAGAGCAAAGTTTGCTCTATTTTTTTTATTTTAATAAGGAGAAAATATGGAATTAACAATTAACGGTAAACAAGTATCTTTTAAATTTGGTGTCAAGTTCGTTCGAGAGCTTGATAAAACCTATCCAATTATCCAAGAAGGTATTGAGTTTGGCATGAATTTATCTGCAAAATTTATTCCAGAACTAAAATCTGGGAATGTTAATGCCTTAGCTACGGTACTCTATTTGGCTAATCGTACAGAGACTCCAAAAGTTTCACAAGGTGACATTGATAATTATATTGATGACTGCGAAGATATTGAAAAACTTTTTGATGAAGTTTTAGAAGAGCTTGCTGAAAGTAATGCGGGAAAGTTAGCAATGAAAACAGTGGAAAACCGCTTGAAGGAAGCAGGACAAAAACAATAAATTCAAAAGAGTTTTATGAGCAGATGATGATTGATGCTTTAAGGTATTTTGGTTTTGTTGATTTGCTGGAATTTGAGCGTATGACTGTTCATGAATATAGTATAAGAATGATTGCTGTTGCATTACGGCAGCTCGATCAAAAAGAATTGATTCATCAACAAGCATGGGCAAATTGGCAAATTCAAGCGACTGAAACTCGAGGAAAAAAAGAAGTTCCTAAATATCGAACTTTTGAAAGCTTTTTTGATAAGGAAAAGCTAGAAAATAAAATTCTAGGTATTGATACTTCAAAATTTAAATCTGAATCAGATAAAAAACTGATGCAGCTCATGAAGAACGCAAATAAATAAGAAGGGAGGAACGTATGGAATCTTTTAGTGTCACAGCATATTTACAGGCAACCGATAATAATTTCGTAAAAACTTTTAATGATGCTGCTAAACAGGTTGAAAATTTTCAAGAAAATACACATAGTACCATGTCAGCAGTGGGAAAGGTTGCAACTTCCACAGGTAAGTTTATGACCAAAGCTGTCACAGTTCCTCTTATTGGTGCAGGAGTCGCTGCAGCTAAAATTGGTGGTGATTTTGAATCTCAAATGAGCCGTGTTAAAGCAATATCTGGAGCTACAGGTAAGTCGTTTGATTTATTAAGACAACAAGCTATTGACTTAGGAGCAAAGACGGCATTTAGTGCAAAAGAATCTGCAGCAGGTATGGAAAACCTAGCTTCTGCAGGTTTTGATGCTTCCGAAATTATGAAAGCTATGCCTGGTCTTTTAGACCTTGCCGCTGTCTCTGGTGGTGATGTGGCTTTGGCTTCTGAAAATGCTGCAACTGCACTTCGTGGTTTTGGTTTAGATGCAAGTCAAGCAGGACATGTCGCTGATGTCTTTGCAAGAGCTGCCGCTGATACAAATGCTGAAGTCGCAGATATGGGTGAAGCTATGAAATATATTGCTCCTGTTGCAAATGCGATGGGACTATCAATTGAAGAAGTTGCTGCAGCGATTGGTATTATGTCAGATGCCGGTATTAAAGGCTCTCAAGCGGGTACCTCACTTCGAGGAGCCCTTTCTAGATTGGCAAAGCCAACTGATGTGATGCAAGCTAAAATGGATGAACTTGGTTTATCATTTTATGATTCAGAAGGTAAAATGAAACCTTTGAGAGAGCAAATTGGGATGTTAAAAGATGCCTTTAAAGATTTAACACCAGAACAACAACAAAATGCTTTAGTTACTTTGTATGGTCAAGAGTCACTATCAGGTATGATGGCATTGATTGATAAAGGACCAGAAAAGTTAGGAACTTTAACTAAATCCCTGAAAGACTCAGATGGTGCTGCTGATAAAATGGCTCGAACAATGCAAGATAATATGAATTCATCATTAGAGCAAATGATGGGAGCTTTGGAATCAGCAGCAATTGTCATTCAGAAAATTATTGCACCATATGTTAGAAAATTTGCGGATGCAGTAGCTGGTTTAGTAGAAAAATTTGTTTCTGCACCAGAGCCAGTACAAAAACTTGTTGTAGCTGTAGGATTAATCGCAGCTGTGATAGGTCCTGCTTTACTAGTGTTTGGATTTTTTATTACTAAGCTTCAAGCATTAAAGGTTGGACTCTTAATACTTAAATCAACTTTAGCTGCAACAAATCTTTCGTTTATTTCTCTTTTACTACCAATACTTGCAGTTGTAGCAGTAGTTGCAATGGTTATTGGAGCATTTATATATTTTTATAAAACAAATGAAAAATTTAGAAATAAAGTTAACCAAGTTTGGCAATCTATTTTAGATTTTATTCAGCCTATAGCTACGGCTATTTCTGACTTTATAAAGGGGGTTTTTGAAACACTCAAAAATTGGTGGAATGAAAACCAAGAAACTATATTAAGCATTGTAAAAAACGTATGGGGAGTTATACAAGCAACATTTGAGATGGTAATGATGGTTATCCAGTTACTGGTAACTACTTTCTTGGCACAAATGCAAGCAGCTTGGGCGGTATGGAGCAATGTTGTATCCGCAATTGTTCAAGTCGCTTGGGCTATTATCTCTAATATTTTTAGCGGCACTTTAAAAAATATACTTTCCATCGTTACAGCAGTTATAAAACAAATTAAATTAGTCATTGATACCGTTATGAAAGTAATCCAAAATGTAATCAAAGTAATTCTTTCTGCAATAAAAGGAGATTGGAGCGGAGTACTAGATGGCATAAAAGGCATTGTAGGAGCATTTGGCGACTTTATCACGGGAACCTTTGATAACGTCATGGGACTAGCTAAAGACTTAATCAAGAATGGTATTGACACTATCAAGGGAATATTCAAGAGCTTATCAAATATCAATCTTCTTGATATTGGTAAAGCCATTATTGATGGTTTTGTTAAAGGCTTGAAGTCTGCTTGGGAAGCTGGGAAGAAATTTATCAGTGGCATTGGGGATTGGATCCGTGAGCATAAAGGACCGATTCGAGTCGATAGGAAACTTCTTATCCCAGCAGGTAATGCAATTATGGGCGGTCTTAATAAAGGGCTTAATAATAGCTTTAAGACAGTTCAAAATAGCGTGCTTGGTATGAATGATTTCTTGGCCAATGCAATAAATGCTGGTGGTTCTGTAAATATCGGCGCAAATATTCGCAATGCGAACAATTCAATAGGGGGCACAATTGCTCATGAAGTGAACTTAAACAAAGGTAAGCAACCTGCGCAAATCAATATACGTCTTGGAAAACAAGAGTTTAAAGCTTTTGTGGAGGATATTTCACAAGCACAAGGCTGGGAAGCAGCCACAAATAATCTATACTAGGAGGAAAAATGTATACATTTAGAGATACACCAAAAAGGAAACATCAATCTGAACATATTTTTATTCCAACTAGTGCCATGATTTATAAAGGTACATTTATAGAACGTCTTATTGAAGGTTATCAGACACTTTCAGTTGAAGGCAGAGAAATGTACTCCTTAAATCATGAAATGCAAGAACTACAGTATGGAGGAATTATCACGAACACAAAACTTCCTCCTCGTGTTCTGACCATCAAATATAAACTAGAGGACAAAGACTCGGAAAGCTTACAACATAAGTTTGATGAGTTGATGGCCTTTTTGTTTTCTGAAGAAGATGTACTGATACAGTTTAACGATGATTTAGAATACTTCTTTAAAGGACGTTACCAATCCGCAGAACCAGTACCAGGCGATACAAATTCAATTATTTCTACTTTTACAGTAATCTGTGGTGATCCATATAAGTATGGCAAGGAACAAGTTTCTACAGGAAAAATCCTGGGGAATCTTCCTTATCCTGTAAAGCCTGAGAGCATGAAAGTCATCATGAACACAGGCTTTTTAGATATTACAGATGGCAAGTATCATTTGAAAGCTTCTAATATTAAAAAGGGAGATGTTCTCTTCTTTGATTTCAAAACAGGGAATATTTGGGTTAATGGAAAGTTAGCTCCTGATGTTTTAAACCTAGATTCTGACTTCAAAAATATTCGTTTGAGAACAGGTTCCAACTTTTCAAATAGAAATTATGACATAGAAATAAAGTATAGAAAGGCGGTGCTGTAGTGGCAAACGTTCTTTTTTTGGATAAATTTCAAAAAGTAATGAAGAGTTTTGACTCTGCAGAGCTTTCGGAATGTATTCAAACACGAGAAATTACAACCAATGCTTCTGAGTTAATGAACGATAGTCTTTCTCTATCTTTAGCTTATGAAGCGTTATTAGAAGAAGCGAGCTATATTGCTTTGAATAACTCTGAAGAAAAACAATTCACGCTTTATCGTATTTTGAAAAGTAGCGATGAAGAAAATATTTTGAGCTTTGAAACGGTCAACTTTGGGGTGGATGAATTAGATAACTTTATTATTAAGGATGTCCGTCCAAATAATAAAGCACTGCCTCAAGTTATTCATCAGCTTCTTAATGATTCTGGCTGTGATTGGCAACTTGGTGTGTGTGAAGTCAATAGAAATATTACAAGTAATTTTTATTATACTTCTATGCGTGAAGCTCTAAAAGCGCTCCAAGAATTTGGCTGTGAATTTACTTTTGCAGTAGAAATAACAGGAAATACGATTTCAAGGAAAATTATCAATTGTTATCACAAAATTGGTAAAGTCACAAACAAACGTTTTGAGTATGGCGAAGATGTTTTAAAAATTGTCCGTGAAAAAGACAGAACAAATATTGTGACGGCCATCATCGGACGTGGAAAAGGTGAAGAAGTAGGCGATGGCTATGGTCGCAGATTAGAGTTTACGGATATAGAGTGGAAGAAATCAGACGGCAAACCCCTTGATAAACCCAAAGGACAAAACTATATAGAATATCCTGCAATGACTGCAGAGTATGGTATTCCCTCAAATGGGAAAATGTTACCACGGAAAACCGTGGTTGTTTTTGAAGATATTGAAGATGCGTATGTACTGCTACAAAAGACGTATGAAACTCTTGAATATTATAGTCGCCCTTTGGTGCAGTTTAGTACAGAAGTTTTAGGTGCAGATGCTATTGGTAATACTGTGACGATTCACAGAGGAGACCGAGGGTATCATTATCAAACCAGAGTATTTAAAGTTGTCACAAATTATGTGACTGGCCAAGTACAAGCAGGTCTTGGAGATAACTTGAGTGGAACTTCTATAAATAGGCAAGTTTCAAATGTGCAAAATAATATCTCAGATTTAAGCCAAAATAAAATGGGCTTCTATGAGTCCACTGAAATCGGGAAATATCAAGATGATATTATGCGAGGCGCTGGTAAAAATGGCGGTTCCATCTACCTCGTAAATGGAATTGAAGCAGGAGAATCAAAGAGTCGTGAGCCCTACGAACAAGTGTTTATGGACGGTCCTAAAATTTCTGAGTCGCAATATTTTATGGTTCAGAATAACAAAGGGATTTCTTTTAAGCAGTGTAAAAAAGGGCAATGGAAAACGATTCAAGACGTACATAAGGGTGCATCTCGAACAGCGTGGAGTATGAACGGTGTATTTAATGCAGATTTTATCAAAGCAGGTACGTTAGAGGGTGTTAAGTTAAGGTCTATCGATGATAATTTTATCGTTGAAATACATAGCGGTAAAATCAAATTCATTAGAAACAGGAGTAATGGAAAAAAAGAGGAAATGGTTACCTTTACTCCATCACTTGACAGTGAAACAGGGAAACTTAATGGTGTGTCACTAGTCCATAATCCAGGTTATAAATTTGCAATTTCATCCAAAAACTCAGATGGCACTTTTTCTAACGTCCTACGGGTACCTGCAGACAGTACAGGGAGTAAGTCCAAATTAGAGCTTTTTGGCGATGTTCATATCGTAGGGCGGTTGTTACTCAATGGTAAAGAAGTTGTTGCAGGCGGAGGTTCTGGAGGTGGAGAAGGAGAATTTCCTCCTCAATTAACCACTGAGCAGGAAAAGAATGCTTGGATTGTCTGGCAGTTCTTGAAATCAAAGGGTTATACCGAACAAGCTGCCGCAGGTATTCTTGGGAATATGGACCAAGAATCGGGGATTATGCCAGATACTGAACAAATAGGCGGCCCTGCTTATGGTTTGGTGCAGTGGGATGGTTCTGCTTATCCTCTGGTTCCACCTGCCACATGGAATGGCCGTGAGTATGTTCAAAATTTGATGCGTGCTGCAGGAATTTCTGGAGATTATCGGACTACAAAAGCACAGTGTCAACTTCTAGAGTGGTGTATGTTCAACGGGCAGTACATTAAAACGAGTGCCTATCCTTATTCCGTTGCACAGTTTAAAACACTCACAAATATCTCTACAGCCACAACAGCGTTTGAAGCTAATTTTGAGCGCCCTGCGGCCACTCATCCAGAACGTGTTCAACTTGCAATTAAATGGTATAACAAGCTTCATGGCTTGAAACCACCCACTCCGAGTGGAAATTTGAAAGAACAACTGAATAAATTCTACAGCACTTATAAAGAACGTTATGTTCAAAATGGCCAGTGCGTAGGATTGACAACGGCATGGATGGCTACACTTACAGGCAATAAATATGGTATGACACCGTGGAATTCTCAAGCTTATAATCCAGATGGTTCTCCAACTTCTGGAAATCCACACTGGAATTATGAAATTAATATCGGTGATGGCATTTCGGCTGCGACAATTGGCACATTCGCACCGCCTCCAGGTTGGACAAAAATTATTCCTCATAGTGCAGAAGATTGCAAAGCGGGGGATATTTTCTATGTCGGAACAGATAGCGGTATCTCTACAGGACATACGGGAATCGTCTTTGAAGATGGGCGCAACAATAGAGTGCCTACTCTGGATCAGAACTTTTTAAATTGTCCGGTGCGTTTATTTGATGGCGGTCCAAGTAGTTCATGGGGTCTTTACAATTGGTTTTGTATTTGGAGAAAGAACACCTAAGGAAAGGAGAAACAATTGAAAAAATGGAATGTCACACTTTCAACAACGGAGCCTGACAACTATGTAGGAATCATTAACGTCCGTCAAGGGAACATTAACAGTGAAATCCTTGAAGCACAAATTATACAGAACGGTTTGCCTTTAGATCTTACAGATTGTACGGCAACTTTTCAAGCGTTTCTTGGCGAGGAAAATGTGGTAGAGCGCCCGTGTAAAATCATTGATTATAAAAAAGGAATCGTACAGTATACCTTTGACGAGTACAGTATGCAATCTCTTCATCGACAAAAGGCAAATATTGCTTTTTACAAAGGAGAAGAAGAACTTGCAACAACTCAAGATTTTACTTACTTTGTTCTTCATGCCGTGTCTAAAACACCTGGGGAGCTGGGGTCTTATTGGCAAACTGCAGAGGACTTGATCAATGACATGAAAGACTACCTCAATGCAGGTAAGGGAGATTTTGAAGAATGGTTTAATTCAGTAAAAGAGATTTTAGAGTCGATTGATCCTGGAGGCGTTTTGCTCAGTAAAGTTGTTGCCTTTGAAAAGCTTATGAGTGAGAGAGTGCCCAGTGGCGCAGAATTCTTTATCGAGCATGATTCAGACTATCAACCAGAAGTGGAAGTGACTACTTATAAAAATGCGATAGGAACTGAAATGGAAGGACTGGATACAGGTTCTTCTTTTGGCGGAGAAACAATCACAGTTGTACCGACATTTATTCGTTATGATCGCATGAGGATTCATATTGATATCCCAACTTCATTTGCATTGACAGGCGAAGTTGTGGTTGAAGAAAATACTCTTTTAATTATTGATGGAGAAAATGTTCTTAATTTTACTCTTGACAGCGCAACAATTACTAATGGCGGAGTGATGGATAAACTATAAAAAGAGGAGGCAAAATGACAGAAATACAAAAAATATATCGCGGCATGAAAAATGGTGCAGAGACAATAGACGATAATTTTAAGAAAATTAATTCAAAGGTTGCTCAAGTTATTGCTGGGGACTTACCCAAAGGGAAAATGATGGCTAAAACAGGCTTTACAGTAAATGATAATTCTTGGTATCGGGTGAAAAATGGAATGCTTCAAATCAGTTGTACTGGCCTTTCAATAACGTCAAGTGTACCGGCAGGAGCTTGGAAAGATGTTTGTAGTTTAACTGGCGCTGATTCTATAAACTCTACTGGTGATGCGATAACAATAATAATGAATGCCAATAACACAAGTTATAGTGGAGCAAGGGCACGTGTTGTTAATGGCGTATTGCGTATTTTACCAGAAACTACAATTACCCCTACGCAATATATGAATGATTTCATAATGTTGCCTGTTGATTGAGCAATACAAATTCTTCTAGATTAGAAAGGAAAAGATGTTAAATGGAGATATTATTTAAATACCTAGGAGAGATACAGTACCCAGAAGTGATGAGCTTTATTTTGCTTATCCTAGCATTTGGAGATACAGTAACATCTCTTATGTGGCGAAATAAAAAGGGACTTAGTATTCTTTCAAAAAAATTGTGGCTTGGTTTTGCCATCAATACCCTTGCGGCAAGCGTTCCGTTTGTGGTTAGTCGAATTCCTATTTTCAATATGCATGATTTCTTTGTGAATACAGCTTTGATTTTGTGGACGTTGGTATTTGGAGTAGCTACAGGATTTAGCTTAGCCGCAAATTATAAACTTTATAGTACTGAAAGTTATGAAGTACTTATCAAAATAGTTCCGCAACTTTTTAAGGCAGAAATTGAAAATAAGATAAATAAACATGTTAAAAAGGAGGAATAACATGTACAATGTAATAACAACTATAGGGCCACTTGTAGGTAAGCAAGTGGGCTATTCTAGTAGTGTAGGACAATGTGGGGCTCTTGCCTCCTATTGGCTGTCTGTTCTCACGGATAAGGCTTATCAGTTTGCCTATGGTATGGCTGGAATTAATGCCCAATGGGTGCCAGGTTCAGATTGTAATACTGCATGGAACGTGTATACACAAACGGATTGGTCAGCTATAGGATTTGAAAAAATTGATAATCCAAGTTTTAGCCAACTTAAAGCCGGAGACATTTTCTTTATTTCTGCGCGAAATGGCTTACCTACGGGACATGTGGGTATTGTAGCCAGTGTAGCAAATGGAAATGTCACAACCTATGAGCAAAATATTGATGGCATCATGGTTGTGCAGGAATTACCCGATCGTAACAGTTGGTCTATTTATGGTGGTTTTAGCGGTGTGGTACGCAAGAAAAAAAATAATTTTAAAGGAGAAGAAGACATGAAAATTATTACAATTACATCGGATGCAGATTACTATGGGAAAAAATTTAAAAAAGGCGCATGTTTCTGTGTGAATGGTTCAGACATTCGTTACATTGAACGTCCACAAACACTTACTAATTTAGAAAAGTTAGGAGTTCCGCGTTTTAGTATGAGTAATATCGACTTGTTGTATATTATTCAAGATTTAGGACTAAAACTTATCAACTAATAATACGAACATAAATTCTCTGACTTTGTCAGAGAATTTTTTGTTATATTTAAGTTTTCGTTCCTATAATATATTTACCCAATAAAATTTTTTTCATAAAATCCAAATCCTACTCGCTCTGACTTCGGCCAGGGCGTTTTTTTTCTTACAAAAATGTAAGAATTTATTCGAGAAGATATGTTATAATGATTGCATAGAGTAATCTGGAGGTATAAGAAAATGGAAGCTAATTTAATCCAAAAAGTTAAACAAAGTAAATTCAAATACTATCTCATGCCTTTAATTTTATTAATTCTAAGTGGGATATTTTTTACATTATCACATTTAGAAGTGGTTAATTCTCCAAATACAAATAGTGGGGATGTAGGGTTTGGCTATGCGGCAAGTGGAATAATTTCGCTGATTTTAGCTGTAATTTTAAGTATAATTCTATCTGCTATTTTTATTTTTAGAAAAAAATAAACAAGATAATTTAGTAAATATATTTTAGCTTTGTTTAAGCAGAGATATTTACAATGTTATCACACAGTTTTTTAATAAATCCATTCCTACTTGCCCAGTCGTTTGACTGGGTGTTTTTGTTAAATTTAAGGATATGTAGTTACAATACGCTCATAAAATACTTTTTTCATAAATAAACTCCAACATGCTCGGTCGTTTGACCGGGCGTTTTTGTGTATTTGCGGTTGACATTTTTTCGAAAAAATGGTAAAATGGTTGCGTAGTGGTATCGAGGTAACCTTAGGAGGATAAAATATTGGGGATTTTAGAAAATCACTTAATGGATAAATGTGACAAAAACTTGCCAGGAGTATTAAATGTAGGCATTCAAGAAATGCAAAGATACTTTGACCGGAACGTAAGAAACCATGAACTTTTTGGAATGAGGGAAGCAAGAAATTCTTGGGGACCTATTCGTAATGCATTAGCAAATGTTTACGTGAGAAAAACACTGGATTTGTCATCTGTGACTTACGATGTAGAAGAAAATCATGTTACTAGTAAGAAAAATTCATATATTCATTTTACTTACATAGTTAATGGAGCTACGGTGAATATTTGTAAAACATCTAGTGGCATTTATTTTCCGCGAAAAGCCATATATAGACAGATTGAAAGCCAGAAAAATAAGGATTTTACTTTATTTGAAGACCCCGATAAGATCTTAAAAGATGCTAAAAACTCCACAGATGAAGCTAATCTCTTGCTTACTTATGGGGGATTTAATTATGATTTAAGTCATGTGACCTTAGGATTACCTGTTGCAGGAGAATTAAGATGGTTAGACACTATGGATATTAAAAATGCTAACTACTTAATGAAAAGCAATGAGGAAATTATTAATGAATTAAATCTTACCCTTACAGATGAAGCAGAAGAAATAGTCAGAAAAGGGATAGAAAAAGGAAATGGAAGATAAATTCAATCATAAACAGTTAACTTCAGCTAGACTGGCTAGAGGTATGAGTATGAAAGAACTTGCTGAGAAGATTGGAGTGTCTAGACAAATGGTTTCTTATTATGAATCTAATAAAAAGAATCCAAGTGCAGAAACTTTATTGAAAATTATGCTTGCATTAAAGTTTCCTAGATCTTTTTTTTCAGCAATAAATGATAATATAACTGGCGGAGCTACTTTTTTCAGAAAACAAAGTTCGACCACGAAGAAAACTAGAGATATGCAGAAAGAACATTTAAAATATCTCGTAGGCATTTTTTATTCTCTTTCAAGATACGTTAACTTTCCTAAAGTTAATTTACCTGAATTGGTAGATAAGGATATTTTTGAGATAACTGATGAAGAAATAAAGTCTAAAGCAAGTGAATTACGAAAAGTTTGGGGGCTAGATTATGCTTCTCCAATTAATAATCTCATAAGTTTAGCAGAAGCAAATGGTATTATAGTTTCGGAATCTACAGTATCGGATAATACACTCGATGCTCTTTCACGTTGGATAGTTGATAGGCCCTTCATCATGTTGACAAATAACCAAGAAGTTAATGTTAGACGTCGTTTTAATGTCGCACATGAAATAGGACATATTATATTACATAATTCTATAGAGAGTATATATGACTATTCTAACGTTGAATTAAAGAATATAATTGAGAAACAAGCAAATCTCTTTGCTTCTCATTTTTTATTACCAGATGAAGCATTTGTTGATTCTATTCTTTCTACTTCTCTAGAATATTTTGTTGATTTGAAGAAATATTGGAAAGTTTCAATTCAAGCGATGGTGTATAAAACACATTATTTAGGATTGTTAAATGATGATCGCTATCTTTATTTAAATAAACAAATATCTACTAGAAAGTGGAGAACTAGGGAGCCATTAGATGATGTAATGGTGATTGAAAGACCCTCTTTACTTGAAAAAGTATATAAGGTAATCATCGATAATAATATTGTTACTAAAAATGAATTGAACCAAAGTTTTAATTTACCAATTGATGAAATCAAAACTATGATTGGGGATATAGTAATTCCTAGTGAACCAGGGGCACCAACTGAACCGATTCTCCGTTTAGTAAAATAAGAATTGCTTTTTTTGTTTGGTAGCACCTTGCGAGGTTACCTAAGGTCACCTGATTCGTCGGGTGGCTTTTTCTTTGCCCTTTTATGATAAAATAGAAGAGGCAAAAAATACTATGTGAATCTTTATCAATTGAGCCACGCCTTGCCAACGTGGCTTTTTATGAAAATCTGACAGTATACAGTTGAATTATAAAAATTCCTATGCTAGAATAAAAATGTTCCTGATATACTAGGCACATTTTTCACAATATACTATTTACTTTTCATCTCCCACATTGTATATGTGGGAATTTTTTTATTGATTTCTTGCCAATAAAAAATCAATTTGGTAAAATATTTTTGTATCTAATGAGATACCCCTTGTTTATGATGTTCTCCCCAGTCTGGGGAGTTTTTTTAAGTAAATTTTTTCGATTTAGACTTGAAAAATATTTAGAAGTGATGGTAAAATATTTGTGTCGTATTTGCAAGCGACGAGTATTTTATTCATAGTTCTAGAGCTTCATGGGTCTGTGAAGCTCTTTTTTTGTTTAACACTTCACTTTTGGAATTCAAATTTGATAAAATATAATTGTCAAACTCAGTTAAAACAAGACCAAATCAACTTTTCTATAAATTCTTTCTGATAATGCAATAGAGATATTTTGAGTTTGGCATTGCTCTCTTGTCGGGCCAAGGGAGCTTTTTTATTTTAGTAAACATAGCCTAGAAAAAAGCATTATGCTATAATAGTGGTGGCAAAAAACTAAAACTTATTTTTTATGCTTCTATTTAGTGAATCATGTGTCTTGCCAGCATGTTTTGCATTTTTAAATAGAATTCTGTTCTTATAGGTAAAAAATCTAGTTATTGCTAGGTTTTTTTTTAACTTTTTGCTTGACTTATACACACTTTTTGTGTATAATATAAATATAGTTAAGAAAGGAGATGAAGCAGTGCCAATGACACCTAGAGAAATGGTTAAATTTCTCAAAAAGAATGGCTTTATTGAAAAAGGCCAACGTGGAAGTCACAAGAAAATGTTTAATCCAGATACTAAGAAAATAACAATTGTGCCAATGCATAATAAAGACTTAGGAAATGGTTTAGAGGCAAGTATTAAAAAGCAAGCTGGTCTAAAATGACCAGTAGGGCTTTTGCTTTATCTCAGAAAGGAGAAAAAATGTTACTATATCCAGCAGTATTTAAAACAGATGGAGATTATATCTCAGTACACTTTCCAGATGTACCAGAAGCAACGACTCAAGGAAAAGACCTTGATGAAGCTTATAAAATGGCTGAGGAAGTGCTAGGTTTTGCTTTAGAAGATTATACAGAAATGCCTAAAGCAAGCTCAATTGAAGAAGTAAAAAAAGTAGAACCAGATGCAACTATTGCACTGATTGCAATTGATATGGTTGCTTATATGCGTAAGTATCATTCAAAAGTAGTTCGTAAAAATGTCAGCATTCCTGAATACCTTGCAATTTTAGCAAAAGAACAAGGTATAAATGCAAGTCAAGTTTTAACGGAAGCATTGGAAGAAAAAGTGAACTTTGGTTAATATACTTATTAAGGTAAATCTCTATGACAATAGGGATTTTTCTGTTATACTCTCAGTACATAATCTCATAGTTTCAATTTATCCCTGCACTCTGTGGGGATTTTAATTTATTTAGGTCTATATTAGGTCATAAATGTTATAAAGTGGGTTAATGCTGAGGGGGGATAATCTGTCTGCCGCCTTTCACAATAGATTGTATAATATAAAAAACTGCTGAATTCAGCAGTTTTTTTTTTTTTTACCTGAAACAATTTAAAATTAGGGCTTACAATTATAAATGTGATCGGCATTAAAGGAAAACTTGATAACCATCTTCAAGCAGAAAATTTCGAATTATAGAGGGTGTGATTTTCCAACCTGAAACAAATCAAAATTCGGTCATATAATTAAATAGGGCTTCAAAATGGCAAGTCTGTATGAGACTGTTGGTTCGATTCCAACATGAAGTTATTCCTAAAAAGTGCAGCTGTTTATTATTTTAGGCAAGGTAAAATATGTATTGACGAATATCTATGGCTTACCAAAATTATTAAGATGTCCGCTTTAATATTAAAAAATATTGAACGTACATCGATCAGAAGGAGGGTCAAATGGAAAACATTGTGGACTATTCCAACCGAGTAAAAGGAAAAAAGGTTGGAGCAGGTCAATGTGGTGACTTGATGAAAGATTGGTTCATCACAGAAACGGGCAGACAACAACTTGCGAATGATCTGGATGAATGGGGTTATTTTCCGGGAACGGATGCCTACACATCGTGGAACGTAGCAACACAAACAAATTGGGCTGCTGTTGGATTTGATGTGATTAATACACCATCATTTAGCCAATTGCGTGCAGGAGATATTTTCTTTATTAGCACAAGTAAAGTTCCAGGGAGTGGGCACACAGGTATTGTTGTATCCACTGCAGGAAATAATGTAACAACACTTGAACAAAATATTTTGAACGCACAGTATGCTCAACTCCTGCCGGGAGAAAATTCATGGAGTTGGTATGGCTTTGATAAGATTGTTCGTCCGAAAGGTGGTGCACCTTCACCTGGAGATGGTGGTAAAGCAACATCTACAGGCACAAATGGTTTAAACCTTATTAAACAATTTGAAGGATGCCGTCTTACAGCTTATGATATTGGTGATGGAAAAATTACTATTGGATGGGGGCATGCGGAAAATAAAGGTAATACCAATTTAGTTGCTGGTGTGACCACATGGACCCAAGCTCAAGCAGATAAACAACTTGTTACAGATTTAAAAGTGTATGAGAATGCAATTAATAGTTACTTTACTCGCACATTTAATCAAAATCAATTTGATGCAATGGCAAGTTTTACTTATAATCTTGGAGCGGGTATTTTCGCACAAGATGGGTGGGAAAAAAATGCTTCAAACAGTTATATTACTGCATCATTCCCAAACTATATTAATAAAGGCTCTGCATTTGAAGAGGGCTTGAAAAAACGCCGACAAGCAGAAGTAAACTTATTTAATACACCAGTATCTGGTGGATCAGAAACAGATGAAGGAGAAATTGAAATGATTTTATATAAAGTAAACGACAAAAATTCGAAAATGAACGGCTCAATCTGGATGTTTAACGGTGAGCAACTTACACGTTTGGATGGGGTATCAGCAGCTAAGTTTGCAAAAAACTTTAAGACTACAGATGTTAACCAAGCCGAAATGAGTTCATTTAAAAATATTGGCTTCCGTACCGTAGGCGAGTTTAAATATTAAAAATTATTCCAACCTTAAGGGTTGGTTTTTTTTATTTCAAAATAATTAGTTTTATCGTTGACAAAACTAATTAAAAGTTTTATAATCGTTTTTGTTAGTTTAGTTGAAATAAAAACTAAGTAATTAAAGGAGATAAAAATGGAAAAAGAAATAAAAGTCAATAAAATAAAAAGTAAGGATTTTCTAAAACTAATTGCAAAGAGTAAACCGAAATACTCCTACTTTGCCATTGGGATGTTGTCAGGCATTGTGGGAGCGGTACTCCAGCTCATTGTACCGCAAATGATACAGCCACTTATTTCAGGATTTGCACAAGGAATTGATTATGGTCTTTTAGGGAATGTCGTTCTGGTTTACATCCTTTCGGCCTTACTTGGTGCCATCGGTGCCTCAGTGCTTGGTTTTTTTGGAGAAAATGTAGTAAAAAGATTACGTTTAACAGTGTGGAATAAGATGGTTCACCTTCCTGTGAAGTACTTTGATGAAGTCAAAACAGGAGAGATTGGAAGCCGCTTGGTCAATGATACGACACAAGTGAAAGATCTTTTAGCAAATACTGTACCTCAAACTTTAACAAGCCTTTTGCTACTTGTGGGTTCAATTTTTATGATGTTTCGTATGGATTGGCAGATGACTGTAGCAATGGTGATAGCTGTTCCTATTGCGACGTTGATTATCATGCCCTTGGCCACTTTTGGTCGAAAATTCGGGATTCAGCGGCAAGATGCTCTTGCAGGATTTTCTGGCACAGCAAGTGAAGTGCTTAGTGAAATTCGTTTGGTCAAATCTTCCAATGCGGAAGTACAAGCGACACAGTCCGCGGAAAAAAACATCAACAAACTTTATAAAATCGGGCTTCGTGAAGCAATTTTTGATGGATCCATGCAACCAATCATGATGTTGTTAATGATGTCAACCATCTTCGGATTGCTGCTCTACGGCATTCATCGTGTGGCCGTGGGAGCAATGACGATGGCTACTTTGATGAGCTTCTTAATGTATCTTATGAACATGATTGGATCTGTTCCTACTCTAGCGCTTTTCTTTACCGCAAGTTCTAAAGCTTCAGGAGCCACAGCACGTCTGAATGAAGTTTTAGAAGAAGAACAAGAGCAGCTAAGTCTTGGAGAAAATCTAGATATTGAAGGTCAAGTTTTACGTGCGGAAAATATTAGTTTCTCCTATGATGACTCTGAAGAAATATTGAAAAATATTACTTTTGAAGCCAAACCGAATACTATTGTTGCTTTTGCAGGTCCTTCTGGAGGTGGGAAATCAACCATTTTCTCTATTTTGGAACGCTTCTATAAACCAACAGGAGGAAAGTTAACAATGGGACATCATGATATTGAAAGCTTAGCCCTCAAAGATTGGCGGAGCCAAATTGGATTTGTTTCACAAGATTCAGCGATTATGGCAGGAACAATCCGCGACAATTTGACCTATGGTTTGGACGGTACATACAGTGATGCACAATTATGGGAAGTGCTAGACTTAGCTTTTGCGCGAGGTTTCGTCGAAAATATGCCCGATAAATTAGACACTCAAGTAGGGGAACGCGGCGTGAAGATATCAGGTGGACAACGTCAGCGTTTGGCTATTGCGCGCGCCTTCTTGCGTAATCCAAAAATTCTCATGCTCGATGAAGCCACAGCTAGTCTAGATTCAGAATCTGAAGCAATGGTTCAAAAAGCTTTGGATAGTCTGATGAAAGGCAGAACAACCTTAGTCATCGCCCATCGCTTATCCACAATTGTAGATGCAGATAACATTTACTTTATTGAAAAGGGAGCAATTACAGGAGCAGGTAAACACAGCGCTCTTGTAAAATCACACCCACTTTATGCACAGTATGTTCAAGAACAACTTACTGTTGCATCATAAATAAAAAAAGCTGCATACAAGCAGCTTTTTTACTACGAAGACCTTAGTTTTTAGCACCATATACGGAGCCAGCATCTAAGAGTTTATCTTGACGATGCATTTGATAAAATTCTTCTAAACCAGGAGTAACACTTGGAGCAACAGCATCAAAGGTTTTGGCTTGCTGGATAGCTTGGGGCGTTGGTGGCTCAGTAAGCTGGGGCAGTTCTGGTAAGAGAGGTTCATGGGACATGGCTGTACCTGAGTAACTAAATGGCGGCACATTTCTGCCTTGATTCATGTATCTGATCGTATTGTTCAAAAGATAGACACGCATGTTGTTTTCTTGTTCAATGGGCGCAGCTGGGACATAATATTTCCCACTCATATCTGGACTTCCGACCCATACAGCGGTTGAAACTCCCGTAGAAGTAGCAGCCATCCAAGCATCAGGAGCTCCTTGACTACGTGCAGGTTCTGTGGCAGTATCGGGGAAATTGGAGAGGCCGGACTTAGTAGCGAAAGCATTCGGCCATTGCGGCTGTGCAGCTAAAGGCTCGGAACCATTAGGCTGTGTAACATTTTGCATGAGATTAACGAGGGAACGAGCTGTTGAAGAACTCATGGCACGTTGTGATTCAGGCTGAGTAAGCGGCAGTTCTTGACCATTTACAGTGACAGAGGCCACAGCAGTAGGTGTAACGCGTACGCCATCATTACCAATCGCAGAATAGGCAGATGCAGACTGTAAAGATGACAAATTGTAGTCAATAGACATGGATTCTTGGTCATATTTGACAGAAGCAATACCAAGTGGCTGCATAATGCTGTTTTTTTGCTCGTTATTGGTCATGTTAAAGGTTTGAAGGGCTGCAGAGTTCAAAGAGTTACCAAGAGCAAAACCGACAGGGACAGGACCATAATTATTCCCACCGTAATTCATCAAGGGTGTGCCGTCAGCGTATGTTGTAGCATTACCATTCAAGGTACTGTTTTCATTGATATAGCCATATTCAAGAGCAGGTGCATAATCGAGTAAGGGTTTGATTGTTGAACCTGAAGAACGTCCAGAGGAAATTGGCAATTGTGGATTGTCCGAATTTGTATTTAAAGCTAAGATATGACCTGTTTGGGTATCCACCACTGATATTGCAGTTAAAGTCCCTTCTGGCAGGTTATTACGTGGAATATTTGAGACATCGGGTGCGGTATGATTTGCTACGCTCTCTAGATAATCGAGATGTCCTTTCGTCGCATATGTTTTGACAACAACCTTAGCGTTTCTTGGTAAAGCAATCTGGCCGAGCTCTTTTTGTACCTGAGCAATATAAGCTTGGTAAGCATGTGGGATACCTTGTGTATAACTTGGCTTAAGTGTCAGCTCTTTTTTCACTGCTTCAGCGCTGTCTTTGTATTCTTGCTCAGAAATGATTTTGTTGGACTTCATCACCGAAAGAACAGTCAATGCGCGTTGTTTCCCTGCGCCTTCAAAATCTTGAACATAAGTTGAAGGTGCTTGACCGAGCCCCGCTAAATAAGCAATTTGAGCAATATACAGGGGCGTTTTCTCTGAGGTGAGCATTGGTGTCGAGAAAAGATTGTTCCAAGCAGCACCAGGACCAATGGTTTCAGGTGTCAAACGCAAGGAGTCCAGATAACTGGTGAGAATTTCTTCTCGAGAATAGCGTTCAGCAAGGCTATGTGCATCAATCAATTCGACAATTTTTCGAGTCAATGATTTATCGGCAGTAAAACCACCATGTGCAATATTTTTTGCCAATTGTTGATCAAGAGTTGAGCCGCCACGTGCACCGTTTGCGAGATGTAATTTCGTAAGTACTTCTGATAAGACCGCATTAGCCACTCCTTTGATAGAATAGCCCTTGGTTTTACGGGAATAGAAGTCGCTATCTTCCACGGCGACCAAAGCTTTTGTGTAAAGTTCAGGGATATTTTTATCTTTTCCTGAGAGCTGCGCTGGAATGTATTTATAGATATTTGAAGAATCTTGAAGGGCTTCGCCATTAATATCCGTAATAGTAAAGGATTGGGAGATGGCTTGTGGGGAAGGCTTAAGCTCGATCGTATGTGCCAAGTGTGATTCTTTATCGAGGAGATAGACAGCTCCTGCAGCACCGACAGCGCCTACAAATAAGAAGAGCAGAAAAAGAACGGCAAGGGTACGAAGAATTATTTTTTTAGCCATTATTCATCTCCTTTCTTTTTAGCTTTGGTGTCCTCTTTTTTGGAGGTCTCTGTTTTTTCTTTGTCTTTTTTGGAAGAATCGGAAGAAGCTTTCTTTTCTTCAGTTTTCTTTTGCGTTTGAACCTTGATCGTCTCACCTTTTAGGATACGACCGTACTGAGAAGGGTCAGGATTTTGTTGAGTGACAGTCGCTGTGTCTTTGTCCTCATTGTTTGGTTCCACTTCAATTTTATAATTGGTGCTGGCTTGTTTTCTTATGGCCGCAAGGGTTTGACCTTTGAGATTAGGCAGTTCTACGCTTGAATTTTTCAATTGTTCTGATTTTTCGACTTTTTGTTGAAAGTCTGTTAATTCTTTGATGCGCGCCTCCACGGTTTCCTTCTGCCTGAGGTAAGCATTTACCTTGTTAAAGACCGGGAGAAAGTCTGCCATGAGTGAATTATTGGTAGAAATTTTATCAAATTGAAGCTGGGAAATTGCTGTGTAGTTATTGGTATAGTTAACAAACTGTGTAAAGTTATTGAGGATGGCATTTGCATCATTGAGCGCTTGAACAGAAGCAGAAATCGTTGATTTGGAAACAGCATTATTATCTTCAATATAAGACTGAATGCTCTTTTCAGTTTGTTGCGTCAATTGGTTTGCATCTTGAATAAACTGAGGCAAATCTTCAGCTTTTAAAGTTTTGGTTTCTGCTTGGAGCTGATCAATGGACCGATTAAGACGGGCATTCTCATAAGTTTGAGAAAGTTTCTTCATCTGCTCATCACTTGCACCCAGCGCTTGTTGGAGTTCTTCCTGATTTTGCGAAAACTGAGTTTCAGGAAGTTCGCCATTGACGATACTATTGACACGTTTTTCATTCTCTCCGAGTTTTTCTGCCAGTTCACTGGAAGCATTGCTCAGATAGACGTCAAGTGCGTTGTTTTTTAGTTTTTTGATATAGTCGTTATCCTCGGGTAGGATATTCGTGGTTTCGACAATCTCTTTTTGGGACATTGACTGGAAAACAGGATAATCACGAAAAAGTATCTGTCGGCCAAGAATACCAGATGTTATGATGATGATACTGAACAAGACCGTCAGTACAATCACAACCTTTTTAAAAATATTTTTCTTCATTAAAAACCTCATAAAAATTAAGCTTAGCATAAGCTATTGAACTTCTCCATTATAACAACTTTCTTTCTCAGAGGAAACCGAAAAATATGATAAAATTATTAGTATGAATATCGAGTCAAAGATCAAAGATTTAACGGAGCTATTAAATAAGTATGCTCACGAGTACTATACCTTGGATATGCCCTCGGTTGAAGATGCGGAGTATGATCGTCTTTATCGTGAGTTAGAAACCCTAGAACACGATAACCCACATTTGGTACGGGCTGATTCTCCGACCCATCGTACAGGCGATGTCGTACTCTCAGGATTTGAAAAATATACCCATGAATATAATCTCTACAGCCTAGCAGATGCTTTTTCGCGTGAAGAGCTGGAAGATTTCGATGAACGTGTACGTAAAGTCATTCCAAAGCCTGAATACATTTGTGAGTTAAAAATTGATGGCCTCTCACTTTCTCTTAAATACACAGCTGGTCAACTTGTCGTAGCTGCGACTCGTGGAGATGGGAGTGTAGGGGAAAACATTACAGAAAATGTTAAACGAATCAAAGATGTCCCTCTGGTATTAAAAGAACCTATTGATATTGTGGTGCGTGGTGAAGCTTATTTGCCACGTAAAAATTTCGTCAAACTCAATAAGGAACGTGAACTTGAAGGTAAACCTTCCTTTGCCAACCCCCGTAATGCAGCAGCCGGCACTTTACGACAGTTGGATACGAAAGAGGTGACCAGGCGTGGCTTGGCAACCTTCCTTTATCAAGAAGCGAGTCCTGCGACAAATGATACTCAAGAAGAAGTTTTGGAGTACTTAGAAAAGCTAGGACTTGTCGTCAATAAAGAACGTGTTTTTGCACGAAATATTGATGAAGTCTGGACCTTTATTGAGCGCGTGGCCGCTCTTCGGGATGACTTGGACTATGATATTGATGGTGTGGTCATCAAAGTTAATAATCTGGCAGAACAAGAGGAACTAGGCTTTACAGTCAAGGCACCCCGGTGGGCAATCGCTTATAAATTTCCAGCCGAACTGGCAGAAACGGAAATCCTCTCTGTGGATTGGACAGTGGGACGTACAGGGGTTGTTACACCAACAGCAAATATGGTTCCTGTGACCTTAGCGCAGACTACAGTATCACGCGCTACCTTGCATAATGTTGATTACATTAAGGAGAAGGATATCCGTCTTAAAGACAAAGTCATGATCTATAAGGCAGGGGATATTATTCCAGCAGTTCAACGTGTTTTGTTTGAGAAACGTCCAGCGGATTCTGTAGAAATGGAAATCCCTCAATATTGTCCGGAATGTTCAACTGAGCTTTTGCATTTTGAAGATGAAGTCGCTTTACGTTGTATCAACCCGCTTTGTCCAGCACAAAATCGTGAAAAACTCATTCACTTTGCCAGTCGTGGTGCAATGAATATTTCTGGTTTAGGTCAATCGATAGTGACACAACTTTTCAAAAATGACCTAATCAAAGATGTGGCAGATATCTATAAGCTGCAGTTTGATGAATTAGTGGCCCTTGATAAAATTCAAGAAAAGTCGGCAACTAAGCTATTAAATGCAATTCAAGCTTCAAAAGAAAATTCCGCTGAAAAACTCCTTTTTGGTTTGGGCATTCGCCATGTCGGATCGAAAGCTGCCAAGTTATTAATGGAGCGTTTTGGTAATCTTCGTGCCTTGTCGCAAGCAAGCGTAGAAGAAATTGCTGAAATTCCAAGCCTAGGCTCAGTTATTGCCAAAGCTGTAACCACTTATTTTGCAACAGAGGGTGCACAAGTTTTGCTTCAAGAATTGGCAGAAGCAGGAGTCAACTTCGATTACCTTGGCCTTAAGCCGAAGACAGACAGTGTGTTATCAGGGAAAACTGTTGTTTTGACGGGGAAATTAACAGCCATGACACGAACAGAGGCAAAAGAAAAACTGGAAGCTTTAGGCGCAAATGTCTCAGGTTCAGTTTCTAAAAAGACAGATTTAGTTATAGCTGGAGCAGATGCTGGGTCAAAACTGGCTAAAGCACAGGATTTAGGTATAGAAGTTTGGTCAGAAGAGGAGTTGCTGAATTTATGAAAGCAAGATTGATTTACAATCCAAGCAGTGGGCAAGAAATCATTAAAAAAAATGTCGCGGACATTTTGGATAAGTTAGAAACTTTCGGCTATGAAGCCTCTGCTTTTCAGACGACTCCAGAACCACAATCTGCTCAAAACGAAGCTGCACGCGCTACTGAAGCAGGTTTTGATCTCATTGTCGCAGCTGGTGGCGATGGCACCATCAACGAAATAGTAAGTGGTATGTCTCCATTTGATAAAAGGCCTAAATTAGCCATTATCCCCACAGGGACAACCAATGATTTTGCACGTGCACTTAAAATTCCACGGAATAAGCCTTTAGCAGCTGTTGAAATGATCGGTAAGAATCAGACCTTGAATATTGATGTGGGCCAAGTGAATGATGCCGAATATTTTATTAATATTGCTGCTGGTGGAAGCTTAACAGAGCTGACTTATAGTGTCCCAAGCCGCTTGAAAACAGCTTTTGGTTACTTGGCTTATCTTGCCAAAGGCGTTGATTTGCTGCCACAAATTCGTAAACGCAAAGTCAAGGTTACGCATGACGATGGTGTGTTTGAAGGTGAGATTTCCATGTTCTTTGCGGCATTGACTAACTCTGTTGGAGGATTTGAAAAAATTGCTCCAGATGCCAAACTCGATGATGGGCTCTTTACCCTTATTTTGGTGAAGACAGATAATTTGTTCGAATTACTTGCTTTGATTTCCATGGTGATTAAGGGCAGTCACGTGGATGATGTAAATATTGAATATTTGAAATCAAGCCAAATTAAAGTCGAACCACTCACAGATAAAAAAATGATGATCAATGTGGATGGCGAGTATGGAGGAGACGCCCCAGTAACTTTCAGAAATCTTCATGGTCATATCGAAATTTTTGTCAACCTCGACGAAATCCATAATGATCATTACCTGGGAGATGAGGAAGAAGAACTCGAAGCTGTTGCTCAGAAATTTACTGAGGAAGCGGAACAGCTCAAAGAAGAAGTGAAATAAAAATTAAAACTGTACATCATGTACAGTTTTTTTGTGCAGTTTGGACATTGTTTTACGGAAACGTTTGCATTAGAATGAAGGTAGCTTAAATACAACAAGATTAAGGAGAAGCAATGACAACACTTAAATTAGACAAGGTTTATAAAAAATATCCTAATGCTACACAGTATTCGGTTGAAGATTTTAATTTAGATGTTAAAGACAAAGAATTTATTGTCTTTGTTGGCCCATCAGGTTGCGGGAAATCAACAACTTTACGTATGATTGCCGGACTGGAAGACATCACAGAGGGCGAATTTACCATTGATGGTAAATTGATGAATGATGTTGCCCCTAAAGACCGTGATATAGCCATGGTTTTCCAAAACTATGCCCTTTATCCTCATATGACTGTTTTTGATAATATGGCTTTTGGACTTAAACTGCGTAAGCATAAAAAAGAAGACATTAAGCAACGTGTAGAAAATGCAGCGAAGATTCTTGGGTTAACTGATCTTCTCGATCGTAAACCTGCCGATATGTCTGGTGGACAACGTCAACGTGTGGCTATGGGACGTGCCATCGTTCGGGATGCTAAAGTTTTCCTTATGGATGAGCCTTTGTCAAACTTGGATGCCAAGCTCCGTGTTTCTATGCGTACAGAAATCGCTAAAATTCACCGTCGTATCGGAGCTACAACCATTTATGTCACCCACGACCAAACCGAAGCCATGACGCTCGCAGATCGTATCGTCATTATGAGTTCAACACCGAACGCGGACAAATCAGGAACTGTCGGACGCATTGAACAGATTGGAACGCCGCAAGAACTTTACAATGAACCAGCGACAAAATTCGTTGCCGGCTTCATTGGTAGTCCAGCAATGAACTTCTTAAATCTCAAAATTGAAGGCAACAAACTTATTGGTAAAGGCATCAGTTTGACATTGCCAGAAGGCCAGCACAAGCTCCTTAAAGAAAAAGGTTATTCTTCAAAAGAAGTCATCATGGGGATACGTCCAGAAGATATTTCAGCTTCAATCCTTGCAGAGGAAGCTTATCCTGATGCTCAAATCGATGCTGAGGTTACTGTCTCAGAACTTTTGGGTGCTGAAACAATGCTCTATCTTAAGGCAGGAGATGCAGAACTCGTGTCTCGTGTAGAAGCAAGAGACTTCCGTCAGCCTGGCGAAAAAATCACTGTCACACTTAATCTTAATAAAGCACATTTCTTTGATAAAGATACCGAAGTACGTATTACGGAAGCTTAAATCAAATTCTGATTGTGTTTATATCCATAAAAGCAGAGACTTATAATAAGTTTCTGTTTTTCTATACTTTTTTGTCAAAAGTATTTGACACTCATCACTCATGGTGCCTATAGTTAAAAGTGCTAAAATAGAAATAGTCAAAAAATTAAGCGTAAGAGCTCTTGGATTTTCAGGAATGTTTCCACAGAAAAAACAAATGACACCGTTTCTTCTGATGAAAAACCAAATAAATGCTTTTACATAAGGACTTTATCATGAAAAAAACTATGGATGGGAATATGGCAGCTGCACATGTTGCGTATGCTTTCTCTGAAATTGCAATGATTTACCCCATTACGCCAAGTTCACCAATGGCTGATTATACAGATGCTTGGTCGATCTCGGGCCGCAAAAACATTTGGGGACAACCTGTAAAACTGAGCGAGATGCAATCAGAAGCAGGTGCTGCTGGGGCTTTGCATGGTGCCATAAAAGCTGGAGCTCTAGCAACGACCTTTACCTCATCTCAGGGGCTTTTATTGATGCTGCCTAATATGTACAAGATGGCAGGAGAACTTCTTCCTGGGGTTATTCATGTGGCCGCACGTGCTATTGCAACGGGTGCACTGAATATCTCCGGAGATCATTCGGATGTTATGGCCGCGCGCTCGACAGGTTTTGCCATGTTAGCAGCATCTAGTGTCCAAGAAGTTATGGACTTGTCAGCTGTCTCTCACTTGACAACGATTGAAGCATCAGTGCCTTTTTTAAACTTTTTTGATGGTTTCCGCACCTCACATGAAATTCAAAAAATTGATGTTCTGGATTACGAAGATCTGGCACCACTGATTAACCAAGAAAAATTAAGGGCCTTCCGTCAACGTGCGATGAATCCAGATCACCCCAGCGTGTCAGGAACTAATCAGAACGCTGACATCTATTTCCAGCAGCGTGAAACGGTTAATCCTTTTTATGAGGAACTTCCTGCACGCGTGCAAAAATATATGCGCGAAATAAATCACTTGCGTGGTACGGACTATGATTTGGTGGATTACTATGGAGCACCAGATGCCGAAGAAGTTATTGTAAGTATGGGATCTGTTGCAGGAACAGTGAGACAAACTGTTGATTACTTGAATCATCAAGGGCGTAAAGTAGGGTTTTTGAATATCCACCTTTATCGTCCATTTCCATCAGAAAACTTTCTCGAAAAATTACCTAAAACCGTAACTTCACTAGCTGTACTTGATCGGACAAAAGAGGCAGGAAGTAATGCTGAGCCACTTTTACTCGATATTAAAGATCTGCTGTTTGAGCAAAATATTTCTGTTATTGGTGGACGTTATGGTATTGGTGGTAAAGATACGCGCCCAGAGCACATCGTGGCAGTTTTCGAACAGTTGAAAAATAACTCCGTGAATCAAAGCTTTACCATCGGTATAGAAGATGATCAGACTCATCTTTCCCTACCGCTTGCAGGGGACTTGGATCTTACTTCAGTGGATACTTATCAAGCAAAATTCTGGGGCTTTGGTTCAGATGGGACCGTGGGCGCGAATAAAGCTGCTATTAAAATTATCGGTGACCATACGGACAAATATGTTCAAGGTGCCTTTGAGTACGATTCGAAAAAATCAGGTGGACTGACTGTAAGTCATTTGCGTTTTGGCGACAGCCCTATTCAGTCGGAATATATGATTTCGCATCCAAATTTTGTAGCCTGCCATAATACAACTTATGTGCGCCAATACGATTTAACAAAAGGCTTGCGCCCCGGAGGGATTTTCCTCCTCAATACAAGCTGGACAGATGAACAACTTGATCGAAATTTGCCTGCTCAGCTGAAAAAGTATATTGCGGAAAATACGATTCGTTTCTACACTATTGATGCTGCAAAAATTGCACACACTACTGGTTTGGGACGTCGTATTAATACCATCATGCAAGTTGCTTTCTTTAAATTGACCGACATCATGCCCTTTGATAAGGTTTATGAGATTCTTAAAGCGGACGCACAGAAGTATGCCCGCAAATCGCCAAAGATTGTAGAGCAAAACTTACAAGCGATGGAAGCAGCTCTAGATCATTTACATGAAGTAAAAGTACCTGGCTCATGGATTGAGACAAAAGAAAAAGTTATCACAGCTGCTCCGGCAGATACGGCACGTAAACGCTATGTCTTCAACTTTTTAGATAAGGTCAACGCCTTTGAGGGAGATCAATTAACTGTTCAGGATGTGGCTACCAATGTAACAGCAGGAAGCAGTCCGCTAGGAATATCTGCTTTCGAAAAACGCGGGATTGCTTTGGAAGTTCCCGAATGGAATGGCGCTGCATGTACACAATGCAACGAATGTTCTTTTGTCTGTCCACATGCTGCCATTCGTCCTTTCCTCGCGGATGAAGATGAATGGAATGTGGCGCCAGAGGGCTTCAGTGTAATGGATTACCGGGGCAAAGACGGACTCAAGTATAGGATTCAAGTCTCCATCGAGGATTGTACAGGCTGTGGTCTCTGCGTGGAAGCTTGTCCGAAAAAAGGGCAAGCCCTAAAAATGGTACCTTATGAAAGTCAAAAAGCACAAGCCATCAACTGGGCATTTGGGATGACACTTAAGCAAAAGGAAAATCCAGCACGCTCTGGTACAGTCGCTGCTACACAGTTTAACCAACCCCTCTTTGAGTTTTCTGGTGCGTGTTCTGGCTGTGGTGAGACGCCTTATATCAAGCTGCTGACACAGATGTTTGGTGATCGTATGATGATTTCCAATGCTACAGGATGTTCTTCTATTTATGGTGGGTCACAGGCTGCGCCTTATGCCACAAACCATGCGGGGCAAGGACCAGCATGGTCAAACTCACTCTTTGAAGATAATGCTGAATACGGTTATGGTATGTGGTTTGCGAGTCAAACAAGACGTCAAAAACTTGCAGCACAAGTTAAAGTCGCCTTACCTGAAATGTCGGATACACTAGCGCAATTAGCTGAAGATTGGGTGGAGCATCTGGAAGATTCTGAAGGTACACGAGCACGTGCAGAAAAGTTCAAAGCCCTGCTCAAAGAGGAAAAAGATAATTCAGCTCTCCTACAAGAAATATACAAAGAAAAAGACCAATTTGTTAAACCCACACAGTGGATTTTTGGTGGCGATGGTTGGGCCTATGATATTGGATTTGGTGGTTTGGATCACGTTATTGCCAGCGGTGCAGATGTAAATATTCTCGTTATGGATAATGAAGTCTATGCCAATACAGGCGGACAGGTTTCCAAAGGGACACCGGCTAGTGCGATTGCGCAGTTTGCTTCCGGCGGAAAGGTTGCTGCGAAGAAGGATCTTGGCTTTATGGCTATGACTTACGGCAATGTTTATGTAGCACAAATCGCAAGTGGTGCAAATATGATGCAAACAATCAAAGCCTTTGATGAAGCGGAAAAACATAATGGCCCTTCTCTCATTATTGCCTACACGCCATGTATTACCCATGGCAACTATGAGGGAATGAGCAAGGTGCTTGATGAAGCAAAAGCTGCAGTAAACAGTGGGTATTGGCAACTTTACCGTTATAATCCAGCACTTGAAGACTTAGGGAAAAATCCTCTCACTCTAGACTTTAAACGTCCAGATTTCGGACAAGTCAGAGAATTGTTGGTGAAGCAATCCCGTTTTGCCAACCTTATGAAAGTCAATGCGGAACAAGCAGAATTGCTTTATGCAAAAGCTGCAGCAGATGCGAAGAAAAAATTCCTACGCTATGCCCGCATGTCAGGAGATTACGAGAAATTTATTGCTCGTGAAGCAAAAAATTCGGATAAAAAAGCCGCGCAGCCGGTTCGTGAAAAAAGAGAACGAAAAGAACGTCCGGTCGATCCTGAGCGTGAAGCAAGACGAGCTGCACGTCAAGCAAAATAATAAAGTTTAAAAGTGGCAATGCTAAAATTGTCACTTTTTCTTTGAATGTAGAAGATAACATAAAAAAGGGTATTTTTGTTATAATGGAAAAGAATAAGTCAGTGAGGAGGGCAGTATGTGAGTGATTTTAGTCAAATTTTTAATCTTGACTTCTGGCAAAAAATATTGGAGTTAAACCAATCGCCTTGGCGTGTGTTCATTTCAATCATTGATATCGCTATTGTGAGCTTTTTTCTTTATTTAGCTATGCGTTTTGTACAAGGTACAAAACTGGTTAGCTTAGTACGTGGTGTCATTATTTTTGTGCTCATAAGAATAGTTGCTGGTTTGATCGGTTTGACCACTTTAGAATGGCTACTCAATCAAGTGATTACCTATGGTGCAATAGCCGGTGTGATTATCTTTCAACCAGAAATACGTAGAGCTTTGGAAGGGTTAGGTCGGACGACCAATCGTTTATCTGGCGGACGTAACCGGTCCATCAATAGCTATATTGAGGCATATGAAAAGTCTTTTGCTTATATGTCTGAGCGTAAAATTGGAGCACTCATTGCCATTGAGCGAACACAAACTCTGAGTGAGTATGCTTCAACAGGGATAAGGTTAGATGCAGATATTTCCAGTGAGTTGATCATCAACATCTTTATTCCGAACACACCTTTACATGATGGGGCAGTGATTATTCAAGATGATAAAATTGCTGTTACCAGTGCTTACCTTCCTTTAACTGAGAAAACTGGAATATCTAAAGAGTTTGGAACGCGACATCGTGCCGCTATTGGCTTATCAGAAGCTTCAGATGCTTTAGTTCTTGTTGTTTCGGAAGAAACAGGAGGAATATCTATCGCTTATAATGGTGAATTGTATGCGGATATTTCAAAAGAAGTGTTCCATGAAAAACTTATCGCTATTTTGGGACCAGAAGAAACAGGAGGCAAAAAATAATGAGAAATAATTTTTTCGCTTCAAAACTTTTTACAATCTTAGCTTCCGTTTTCTTTGCAGTAATTTTATTTTTTAATGCAAGCTCTGCTGCATTGAGAAATCAAGGAAGCTCAACAACTGGAGAAGTTTACACGACGACTATTTCTAATGTACCAATTGAAATCAAGTATAATTCAGATGAGTATTTTGCCAGTGGTTATAACAATACTGCCAATGTTTACCTGACAAGTTACAACCGTGTTCAGATTAATACAGAAGAAAACCCGGATTCGCGTAACTTTTATCTTGTGGTCGATTTGTCCAATGCAAAAGAAGGAACTGTGACGATGCCTGTACGTATCCAACAGCTTCCGAATGGTATAAATGCACAAATTGAACCTACAACCTTGACTGTTCGCTTAGAAAAGAAAGCCAGTGCCGAGTTTAATGTTACACCTTTGATTGAACAAGCACAGCTCCCAGATGGTTTCAAAGTTAACGACATCAAGCTGAGTCAAGAAAAAGTTAAAGTAACAGCAGGAGAAACAAGTATTAAACAAATTCATGCCATCCAAGCGGCCTTGCCAAGTGATGCATATTTGAATGATGATTACTCTGGTACGGTGACCTTGCATGCAGTTGATGCTGACGGAAAATTACTCCCTGCACAAATCAGTCCGGCGACAGTACAAATGAAAGTAAGTGTGGAAAAGCCGTCAAAAACAGTCCCAGTTAATGTAAAGAAAACGGGGACACTTGACCAAAGTCTTTCAGACATGAAGACATCACTCTCTCAGAAGACCGTCACCATTTCAGGTGAACAGAGTGCTCTAGATAAGATTGAGAGTGTTGATGCGACTGTAAATATATCTAATATTACGGAAAAAGAGACCGTAAATGTCGATATACAGGCAGATGGAGCAAGTGTGAAACCTAGTCAACTAGAAGTAACAATGACTCCGGTAAAAAATAAATAAGTAAAAAAAGAAAAGAGAAGAGAAAAATAAAATGGGTAAATATTTTGGAACAGATGGTGTTCGTGGAGAAGCTAATGTAGAGTTAACGCCAGAGATGGCCTTTAAGCTTGGACGCTTCGGTGGCTATGTCCTTAGCCAACATGAAATCGGAACACCAAAAGTATATGTAGCGCGTGACCCACGTATTTCGGGCCAAATGCTTTCAACAAGCCTTATCTCAGGTCTGTTATCCGTAGGGATTGAAGTTTATGACTTGGGGGTTATCGCTACACCAGGTGTGGCTTATTTGGTCCGTAAAGAAGAAGCTTCGGCGGGAGTAATGATTTCTGCCAGCCACAATCCAGCCTTGGATAACGGAATTAAATTCTTTGGAGCAGATGGTTTTAAACTTGATGATGAGAAAGAGTTAGAAATCGAAGCTTTGATTGATGCAGAGGAAGATAAATTACCACGTCCTTCTGCTGAAGGTTTGGGAATTTTACACGATTATAATGAAGCTGTACGTAAATATCAAGCATTTTTGAAAACAACGGCTGAAGGCGATTTTGAAGGTTACAAAATTGTACTCGATACAGCTAATGGTGCTGCATATACATCTGCGCGTGCTGTATTTGCTGATTTAAACGCCGAACTCACAGTGATTGGTGAAAATCCAAATGGCCTTAATATTAATGATGGTGTTGGTTCAACACATCCAGAGAAAATGGCAGATACGGTTGTTGAAACTGGAAGTGACATTGGTTTGGCCTTTGATGGTGATGCGGATCGACTTATCGCAGTAGATGAAAATGGTAATATCGTTGATGGTGATAAAATTATGTTCATCATTGGGAAGTATCTCCTTGAGCAAGGGAAGTTGGCAAAAGACACCGTAGTTACAACTGTTATGTCTAATCTTGGTTTCCATTTGGCATTGGAAGAAGCTGGTATGAACTCTGTTGTAACAGCCGTAGGTGACCGCTATGTTGTGGAAGAAATGCGTAAAAACAACTACAATTTTGGGGGAGAGCAGTCAGGTCATATGGTCTTCTTAGACTACAATACAACTGGTGACGGACAACTCTCAGCGATCCAACTTGTAAAAGTCATGCGTGAAACAGGTAAAAAATTATCAGAACTCGCAGCCGAAGTTACAATTTATCCTCAAAAACTTGTCAATGTTCGAGTAGCAAATAACGCTGCTAAAGAAGGTGCAATGGATATTCCGGCTATTCGTAAAGTCATTACGGACATGGAAGAAAAAATGAACGGTAAAGGCCGCATTCTTGTCCGCCCAAGTGGAACAGAGCCACTTCTCCGCGTTATGGCTGAAGCACCAACAGATGAAGAAGTAAATGAAGTTGTTGATACGATTGTTGACGTAGTCAAAGAAGAAATTGGTGTAAAACTATAAAAGAAAAAGATTCGTAAGGAATCTTTTTTTGTTCCAAGACGCACATCGCGAAACAGGCAAGTCGTGAACGGCTAAATGCAAGCTGCTTTTGGGTTTTTTCTAGAATCACACATGGCCTTAGCGAAAAATAATTCTTTCCGCTTGTCGGGGCTTAATTACTGAATTTCACGTGGTGAGTTGTGCTATAATAAGGCTATGAAATTAAAAGTTAATGAAGAAAAGATGCTTACATTTGCGGAGCATTTAGGTGGCCTTCTTCAGGCACAAGATATTATTGTTTTGACAGGAGAGCTTGGTGCAGGTAAAACAACCTTTGTGAAGGGGTTAGCTGTGGGCTTAGGAATTTCGCAGATGATTAAGAGCCCTACTTACACCATTGTGCGAGAATATGAGGAAGGAAAGCTTCCTTTATATCATATGGATGTTTACCGTGCAGGAGATGATCCTGACAGCTTTGACCTTGACGATTATCTTTTTGGTGAAGGCGTTTCTGTTATTGAATGGGGCGAGCTCCTGGGAGAAAGTTTACCTGAGGCGTACTTAGAAGTTAAATTTGATAAATACGCGGACGGCTTCGCAACAGATGCTGAACGTGTGCTCGAACTTCTTCCCCATGGGCAACGCTATGAAGCATTATTAGGAGAATTATGAGCACAGAGTTACTGATTCGTGAAGCACGGCCTGAAGATAGTATAAAGCTTATTGCTTTTCTTAATCAGGTAGGAAAAGAGAGTCATTTTTTGACTTTAGACGAGGCGGGGATTCTTATGTCTCCCACGCAGATGCAAGATTACTTGGCACAGATTCTTACGAAAGACAATAACGCATATTTTCTAGCCTTCATTGGTCAAGAAATAGCTGGAGTCCTACATATTACGGCAGATTTTCACTATCGCATACGTCATATTGGGGATATTTTTATTGCTGTAAGTTCACAATTTCAAGGGTATGGTATTGCTTCTTTTTTATTTGAGGATGCCCTGGAATGGATTGAGGAAATGGATGTGATAAAGCGACTTGAATTAACTGTTCAAAAACGCAACAAAGCAGCTGTCCATTTATATGAAAAGTTTGGTTTTGAGCTGGAAACAATCCAAAAATATGGAGCACGCGACGAACACGGACAACTGATAGATGTGTATCAAATGGTCAAGTTTTTCTAAGTTAAACAAGAGCGATCAGAGAGAAGAAACAAGTCTCTCTGATCGCTTTTTTCATTTCTTGTTGTTTATTTGCAGAAATTTGATATAATTTTACTATGAAACTTTGGAAAAAATCGCTGTTGATGATCGTTGGGATCATCGCCTTAACGGCTGGAGCAGCCACTGTCTATGTTTCGACAGTTTTAGATAGCACAACAAAAGCATTTTCGAAAACCTATGCGGAAGTTGGAAATACAGATGCGGGAAAAATTATTAAAGCGACTGAGCCATTAACAATTTTACTCATGGGTGTCGATACTGGAGGAGCTGACCGCGGAGGGGCAACCAGCTGGGATGGGAACTCTGACTCACAGATCGTTATGACCCTTAATCCCAAAACGAATACAACAACGATGGTTTCTCTTGAACGAGATGTCATGTCAAACATTTTGGATAATAAGGGGAATACTGTTTCCACACAGAAGATGAATGCTGCTTATCCGATGGGGTATAATGCAGGAGGTCTGGAAACAGGTGTCCAATATGCCATGAACACAATCGGAGAACAGGCTGGTATTAATGTTGATAACTTCCTCATGATTAACTTTGATGGCCTTATCAACTTGGTTAATGATGTAGGTGGTATCGATATTGACAATACCACCGGGCAGACCCTCTATATCTCTGATACAGAACCCGCATATAAAGCGAAAGTTCCACCAGGTAAGCAACATATTGACGGAGATCAAGCACTTGTTTATGCACGTGATCGCCATCATTTACCCAATGGAGACTATGGGCGTGCAGCACACCAGCGTGAAGTTATTTCAGCAGTTGTGACGAAGCTCTTAGCATTGAACAATATCACCCAATATCAAAAATTCTTGGATGATATCAGTGCAGACATCAAAACAAATATTCCAATCAATGGCTCAACTTTAACTTCTTTATTAGGTTATAAAGATTGTTTTAATAAAGTCGTTTCGATTCAATATCAAGGGATTGATTATATGAATCCAGGAGACGGTGGATCTTATCAGCTTATGTCTACAAATACGACTTTAGCAGTTCAAAACGCTTTACGTAACTCTCTGAAAAAAGAGACAGGCCATAGTTTGAGTAATAATTTGATTACTTACGAAACATTAACAGGGAGTACACCTGATGCTTATTTCATGCCTTCAGCAACAGTGACAGAAAATGGCAAGTCAACCGTTTATGGTATTGATGTCGATGGTTCTTTTGTAAATCTCGACAGCAGCAACTCTGCTACCTATGTCGCGACAGATGGAAGTGCGGCGACAAGTGATAAGCCAACCTCATCGGATAAAACGAAAACCTCTGAGGCAAGTCAGACTGATACAACCACCCAAGATCCTTACGGGGCTTCTGTAGACGATAGTACAGCTTATGGAACGACTGACCCAGGAGTGGGAGGTGGTGCAAGTGCAGATGGTACAAGCCCCTATGTTGATCCTTATACAGGACAATAATTGCTTCAATTAGAAAAATATGATAGACTAGACAAGTAGTGTAAAAATCTACTTGTTTATTTTGGTCCGATAGCTCAGCTGGATAGAGCATTCGCCTTCTAAGCGAACGGTCGAGGGTTCGAATCCCCCTCGGATCATGGTGCCAAACCTCGCTCCGCCTTCGTGGCGGGGCATTTTTTGTTCAAAAAATAAAGCACTTCATGTGAAGTGCTTTATTTTATATTATATATCGAAAATGCGCCTTCAGTAGGAGCTCGAAGTTAGCTTGCATAATCAAACTTTAAAATTTTTTTAAAAATTTCGACAGCAGCATCATAATCCTCATAAGGCAAATTATAGGCTTCAAGAAAGTGATATGTGTTGATTTGCTCTACAACATCAAAATGTGAAATGTAGTCAATCACACATTCTTTGAGCGACATCGTGCTAAAATCTTTTGTTGGGCTGTCTGATTTATTTAATGCGTGTATCACTTCCTCATTCGCTTTACAGAGCAGAGCAAAAGAAGTGTCACACGGACAACCAGAGATTTCGATAAATTTTTGGAAGAGTTCAAAATTCCCGCCTTCGGACACAAAGATATCCCAGAGAAAGAGTATGGCCTCTTTATTTGTCCGTTTCTCCTGAGGGCTGGTTGTATCACACTCTCCAAGACGGTAGCGATCATTATTCTTAATGTGCATTAACTCATGACATAATTTAAAAGCCTTAACCGTTTTGGGATTAAAAATAGTAATCTTTTTTCTGTTGTGTGTTACAGCGTCCAATGGAAAATAGTTGTCCCCGATAACTTCAATTCCATATTTTTCTATCTCAAGAATGATACGCTCTATTAATTCCTGTTCGTTCATAGAGCCCCCACTTAGTCTTCAAGACGTTTACCTAAAATAAGTTTTAATGCCGTTTTTACTTCATCAGTAAGCGGTTTGCCATCAAAAGATACCCATTCGTCCCAATCGACCTTACTCTCGTCTACTAAAGGCGCAAGGTCGATAGGTTCTTGGTGGCTACTTTTTTCATCATGACCCAGGAGGTAATCAATACTGACATTAAAGTATTTGGCGACTGTTCTTACTTTATCAACACCGGGTGTTTGTTTACTCCAGCGGCGTATTGTTCCGTTACCATACCCCAGTTGTTCTTCAATCTGTCTGATGGACACATGCTTTTGGGCAGCCAGCTCTTTTATTTTTTCGTATAAATCCAAATTTATCACCCTTTCAGAATAGCTTTACACATTTGTAGCATATTGGTGCACATATCGCTTGACAATTTATACCAATATGCTATAATCGTTCTTGTAAAGAAGATTCACAACTTTCATAAAGAAGTCCTATAAGGTAGGTGTGAGTGAAGACAGCCACACCAGTCAATAGGTTTTTCTTTCTTCATTCATTGTAGCTTATTAGTATACATAAGTCAAGCTGAGGTAGACAAAAATTCTATAAAAGATGTGAATTGTAAGAAAACTGTAGAGAAAGGAAGAAGATATGTCAATAGTTCAGAAAAAAGTTTCTCGAGCTGAAGAAAGAGCTAAAAGATTAAAAAGCAAGCAGGAAGAGTTAGACTTTGAGCAGGAACTGCTAAAGCGAGAAATAGAGCGAAGAAAGCATGAAAGTAAGGAGAAACGCAGAATGCGGCGCAAGATGCAAAGAGAAAAAATGCTTGCCAACTTGCATCAAAAGGATTAAGGAGGAAGACGATGAAAAAGTTATATGCAGTTTATAGAGGAGAATCATTTTTAGATTGTGGAACAGCCAGTGAACTTGCAGCACGTTTTGATACCAATCTAGAAAATATCTATTCAAAAGTGAGCAAAGAACGCAAAGCAAGAAGTAGAGGCCAGTCTTTTTCAGACAATACTTTACATTGGTATAGTTTTGATGAGGGCAATGATGAGAACATATGGCTTTCTTAGCAAAAGTTTCATTGGGAGGGACTCAAAACTTATGGGCATTTTTGGCATATATAGAGACAGAGGACCTTTTTGTGTGAAAGAGCTTCTAGCCTAAACAATGCAAGATGGAGCGCATGAAAGGATGTCCAAAAAAGAGCAGGAATTCTGCGGCATAAGGGGGAACTCTAAATTAGGTTAGACAAATATATACTTGATTTTGCTATAATATAAACATGACTAGATATATGGCAACGATTGCTTATGATGGCACAAATTTTGCAGGTTTTCAAACCCAAAATAATCAACGGACGGTGCAAGAAGAGATTGAAAAAGTTTTGACAAAATTAAATTCTTACCAGACCGTGATTTTGCATGGCTCAGGACGTACGGATTCGGGGGTTCATGCGCATGCTCAACGTATTCATTTCGACTTGCAAGGGCAGCGAGATGAGGAACGTTTACGCTTTGCTTTGGACACGCAAACCCCATCAGATATTGCCTTCCACGAAGTCATACAAGTTGAAGAGGACTTTCATGTCCGCTTTAACAAGCATGAAAAAATTTATGAGTATTTTTTAGAAAACAGTAAAGTTCGGAGCCCTTTTTACCGCATGTATCGTGCACATTTTCGTTATAAACTTGATGAGGATCTGATGCGACAAGCTCTAGCGGATTTGGTTGGAACGCATGATTTTACTGGTTTTACAGCATCTGGTGCTACAGTTGAAGATAAGGTGCGAACGATTACTCAAGCTGAGCTCGTGAAACTTGATGATGAAAATTATAAATTTATTTTTCGGGGCAACGGTTTTCTTTATAAACAAGTTCGTAATATGATGGGGACTGTGATCAAAATAGGAAATGGCCGGATGCCTGTTTCACAAATTAAAAAGATTTTAGAAAGTAAAAATCGTGACCTAGCAGGTCCGACTGCTGCCCCAGAAGGGCTCTATCTCAAGGAGGTAATTTATCTTGACTAAAAATATTGTTGCTGTACATGACATTTCTTGCGTTGGTCGTTGTTCCTCAACAGTGGCGCTTCCCATTATTAGTGCTTATGGCATTGAGTGTCGCCTATTGCCAACAGCGCTTTTATCCACACACACAGGTGGTTTTACCAACTTTACTTATCTTGATCTTACAGATGAAATGCGCAACATTATTCAAGCTTGGCAAGAATTAAAGCTCCATATGGATGGGATTTACAGTGGTTTTATGGCCTCTGCGGAACAAATTGACGTGCTCAAAGACTTGATTGACATCTATAAAGATGCGGAGAATCTGGCCATCATTGATCCAGTGATGGCTGATCATGGGGAGCTCTATAGTGTTTTCGATATGCATTTTGTAGAAAAAATGGGTGAGCTTTTGCCTTATGCAGATGTTATTTTGCCCAATATCACAGAAGCATGCCTCCTAACAGGAACTCCTTACCAAGAAGGTGTACATTCAGAAGCATTCATTGAGATGCTCATTGAAAAATTACAAGCACGTGGGGCTAAAAATGTTGTTTTGACGGGTGTTATGCTCGATGAAAAATATATTGGAGCCGCTGCTGCAAGAAGTACTGGACAGATTGATTATGTTTTGGCAGAAAAATTACCAGGCGCTTATCATGGTACAGGAGACATCTTCGGCTCTGTTTTATCTGCAGAGCTGATCAATGGCAAAACTTTAGCCGCAGCAACACGAGAAGCTGTTGACTTTGTGGTTAAATCAATAAAAAATACACCAAAGTCTGCTGACAAGCGCTATGGGGTAGAATTCGAGCAAACCTTGAAAAGTAAAAGAAAGCAGGGGCAATGAAGTATTCAACAAAAAAATTAACTCTATTGGCTCTTCTAGCTGCCTTAACATTTGTCTTGGGCTATTTCACAAAAATACCTATTCCTGGCGGTTATTTTACCTTGCTTGATGCGGGGATTTTTACGACAGCGATGCTTCTTGGAAAACGCGAAGGCCTAATTGTTGGTGCTCTAGCAGGATTTCTTAATGATTTTATTGCGGGATATGCAGCATACATGTTCTTCACTTTAGTCATTCATGGACTCCAAGGTTATTTAGGTGTCGTAACAAAAAATAAAGCGCTCAATTACGTGTTGGCTACTGTGGTTATGGTCGGCGGTTATTTTGTAGCAGATATGTTTATTGTTGGAAGCTTAGCAGTGGCCTTACCGGACATGGCAATCAATGCCGTGCAAACCAGTGTCGGTTTTATCGTTGCTTTGCTTCTTACAGAAATTCTTAAGAAATCAGGTGCTCTTCATGGACTTAAAACAAATTAAAGAAGAAACAAAAACAATTATTGAAGATGTTATTGAAAAAACTGAAATAAAAGCTGGACAGATTTTTGTATTGGGTCTATCCAGTTCTGAAGTCAATGGCGGTACAATTGGCAAGAACTCCTCAGCAGAGATCGGCGAAGTCATTGTCGGAACGATTTACGAGGCGCTCAAGGCGCGGGAGATTTATTTAGCTGTCCAAGCTTGTGAACACCTAAACCGTGCCTTGCTTGTAGAGCAAGAATTGGCGGACAAAAAAGATTTGGAAATCGTTTCCGTTGTGCCACAGCTCCATGCAGGAGGCAGTGGACAAGTGGCAGCTTATAAGCTTTTTAAGGCCCCGGTTGAGGTTGAACATCTTACGGCTTATGCTGGGTTGGATATTGGGGATACGTCTATTGGCATGCATATAAAGCATGTCCAAATTCCTGTACGGCCTGTCTTGAAAGAACTTGGCGGAGCCCATGTCACAGCGCTCAAATCACGTCCTAAGCTTATTGGCGGGGAACGTGCACGTTATGAGTAAGTAAAAGTCTGGATAAGTGCCTCACTGGAAATTTTGCATATCAGTTGGGAATAAGGCCAAAGTGTGAGAAAATGAATGTAACATTAAAGAGGGAGGTGCAGATGACATTTAAAGTCGAAGTAGATGACCTCAGAGAGAAACCAGTTGCTCGCGAGTCCTACTGATATTCACTAATTTCTAAAAGGAGGATAGATGTTCTTATCCTCTTTTTTACTCCAGATAAAATCTAGGACCTTGACAAAAAAATCAAAATCATATAGAATAATATTCGGGCACCGCTTTTTGCGGTAAAGTCAGAAGCTCCCTTTTGTAAGGGAGCTTATTTTTTTGTTTCGCTACTGGCATTTGGGGCTAAAACCACTGATGCTAGACGGCAAACTCTATGGAGCTTTGCCTAAGCGCCTCATTAGGAAAAATAAAAAAATTATTTTTTCCATCATATTTTCCCAGGCTTAATATAGAAAACAGAGGAGATTTCACATTGGCAACTAAGTATATTTTCGTCACAGGTGGTGGTACATCATCAATGGGTAAGGGTATTGTTGCAGCGTCTTTGGGACGTTTGCTCAAAAACCGTGGTCTTAAAGTAACTGTACAAAAATTTGATCCATACCTTAATATTGACCCAGGGACAATGAGCCCTTATCAACACGGGGAAGTTTTTGTTACAGACGATGGTGCTGAAACAGACCTTGACCTTGGGCACTACGAGCGTTTTATTGATATCAATCTTAATAAATACTCAAATGTAACTTCAGGTAAAGTTTACTCTGAAATTTTACGTAAAGAGCGTAAAGGGGAGTACCTTGGAGCGACAGTTCAAATGGTACCTCACGTTACGGATACATTAAAAGAAAAAATTAAGCGTGCAGCAACAATGACTGATGCGGATGTTATCATCACTGAGGTTGGTGGTACAGTAGGTGATATGGAATCCCTTCCCTTCATCGAAGCTCTACGTCAAATGAAAGCAGAAGTTGGTTCAGATAATGTGATGTATATTCACACTGTGCCAATCCTCCACTTGCGTGCAGCGGGTGAGTTGAAAACAAAAATTGCACAAAATGCAACAAAAACATTGCGTGAGTATGGTATCCAAGCGAATATGTTGGTGCTTCGTACAGAAGTTCCAATCACACGCGAAATGCGTGATAAAGTAGCCATGTACTGTGACGTTGATCCTGAAGCAGTTATCCAGTCTCTCGATGTGGAGCATCTTTACCAAATTCCGTTAAACTTGCAAGAGCAAAACATGGATCAAATCGTTTGTGATCACTTGAAACTTGATGCACCTGCCGCTGATATGACAGAATGGGCAGCAATGGTGGACCATGTGATGAACCTTAAGAAAAAAGTCAAAATTGCCTTGGTTGGGAAATACGTAGAATTGCCTGATGCATATATCTCAGTGACAGAAGCATTGAAACATGCCGGATATCCAGTAGATAGCGATATCGAATTGGACTGGGTAAATGCGAATGACTTGGACGATAGCAATGCTGCTGCACGTTTGAAAGGCGCACATGGGATTATCGTTCCTGGTGGGTTTGGTGAACGTGGTTCAGAAGGTAAAATTTCGGCCATCCGTTATGCACGTGAAAATGATGTGCCAATGTTGGGCATCTGTCTTGGTATGCAAATGACATGCGTGGAATTTGCACGCAATGTTTTAGGGATGGAAGGGGCACATTCTTACGAATTAAACCCAGAAACACCATATCCAATTATCGATATCATGCGTGACCAAGTTGATGTTGAAGACATGGGAGGAACTTTGCGTTTAGGACTCTACCCATCAAAACTAAAAGCAAACACTAAAGCACGTGCGGCTTATAACGATGCGGATGTCGTTCAACGCCGTCACCGTCACCGCTACGAATTTAACAATAAATACCGTGAACAATTTGAAGCTGCAGGCTTTACATTCTCTGGTGTTTCCCCAGACAATCGTTTGGTTGAAATCGTTGAGTTGACAGATAAGAAATTCTTTGTTGCTTGCCAATATCACCCAGAATTACAATCACGTCCAAACCGTCCAGAAGAGCTTTATCAAGCCTTTGTTAAAGCTGCGGTGGAAAATATGTAAAAATAAAAATCCCTACCTAAGTTGGGGATTTTTTTAGCGTTTACTTTTAATATTGTTTCCTCTTATAATTTGATATACTGGATGCAATATGGAGAGGAGAAACCATGTCAGAGTATCAACGTATGATTTCAGGCCAACTTTACAGTGCCTCTAAGATCGAAAAAGAGTATGATCCACAACCAGGAAGAGTACTTGCCCAAAAGATAAATCAAACCAACCTAATGGATAAAAAAGAAATTGTTGCTTTAGAAAAGCAATTGTTTGGAAGTACAGGAAAATCTATTTATGTGAATCCCCCACTTCAAGTTGATTATGGTTTTAACACACACATTGGTGAAAATTTTTATGCTAATGTTGATTGTATTTTTTTGGATGTTGCACCAATCACTATTGGAGACGATGTGATGTTTGGGCCTCGCGTAAGCCTGATTACACCATTGCATCCTATCGATGCAACGGTACGTATTCGGGGACTTGAATACGCAAAACCAATCACTATTGGCAATCGTGTATGGCTCGGTGCAGGGGTTATTGTGAATCCTGGTGTGAGCATCGGTGAGGGAACGATTGTAGGTTCAGGAGCAGTGGTCACGAAAGATTTGCCCGCGCATGTCATTGCTGTGGGAAATCCGGCACGTGTTTTAAGAGAAATTAGCGAGGAAGATCAAGAGTATTGGGAACAGCAAGAAAAGGATTATCATGCTACAAAAAAAGCAGATTAAAAACCTGCTTTTTTTGATCTGTCTTTGAAAGAGAGATTAATGCTTTGGTTCCACAACTCCGACTTCGCTAATGAGTAAAACAAAAAGTCCAAATACCAGTGAGACAACCAAAGTGCTAAATGGTTTGTCAGCAACCCCAGCGAGTGCGGTCATGATGTAACCTACAACTTCACCGATAACGGCTGACCAGAAAAGAGTTACAAGTACTTTCATAATGATTCTTCTTTCGATTTTTCTTCAAAATAAAGTATAATACTATTAGAGCTAAAATTCAAGAATTATGCTAAAAAAGTTTAAAAACAAGGGAGAAAGGGGTCAAATGTTTGCACAACTCAACACCAAAACAGAGTACAGTTTTTTAGACAGTGTTGTCCGAGTAGATGATTATCTGAATATGGCAGAAAAAATGGGCTATAAACAGCTCGGCATTTGTGATGTTGGGAATCTACATGGTGCTTATCACTTTGCGATTGAAGCGCAAAAGAGAAACATACAGCCCATTATTGGAATTGAGCTTGTTTTTGAGCTGGAAAGTTTACCTGTATCCTTTAGTTTTATTGCTAAAAATACTGAGGGTTATAAAAATCTTTTAAAAATCTCTTCCAGTCATAATTACGGGCGCCACCGTTTTTCTGATATTGTGAGTTTCTTAAATAATATCGTTTTAGTGGTACCTGAGTCTTATGCGAATCTCTCTGCCCTTTCACAGATTCAGGCAGAAGTATATGTTGGCATCTCGCCTACTGGTGCTGAAGGCACTTCGCATCAGTTCCCCTACCTTCCCTTTCAGTCTGTGCGCTACTTGTCACAGGCCGATAATGAAAGCCTTGAAGTTCTACATGCGATTCGTGATTTAATGCCTTACAATCAAGAGTTGACTTTGTCAAATGACCAACTTTTGCAGCGACCAGAAATTTATGAAAAATTATATGCTAAGAATTATCCTCAAGCCTTGGATAATCTCGAACACTTAGTTGCAAATATTTCATATGACTTTAGTGGAAAGTTAGGCTTGCCTCAGTTTGATAAACAAAGAGATGCTGCAGAGCTCCTCCGCGAAAGAGCAGAAGTCAATCTGCCTGCAGGAGAAGACTATCGTGCACGTCTTGAACATGAACTTTCGGTCATTCATCAGATGGGCTTTGATGATTATTTCCTTATCGTTGCGGACTTATTACGCTATGCAAGTGAAAATGACATCTACTGTGGCATGGGGCGTGGTTCTGCCGCTGGTTCATTGGTGGCTTATACGCTAGGGATTACTCATGTTGATCCAGTAGCAAATAATCTCTTCTTTGAACGTTTCCTTAATCCTGAGCGTGTGGCAATGCCCGATATTGACATTGATATGCCCGATACCAAACGTTCTGAGTTGCTTGCCTATATGAAGCGGCGCTACGGCAGCGACCATGTGGCGCAGATTGTGACTTTCTCGACCTTAGGTAAACGACAAGCTTTACGTGATGTAGGGAAGGCTTTTGGGATGAACGAAGCTGAACTTTCTTCTCTTACACGGATGCTGGGACAACGTTTTGGTTCCCTTCGTGATGAATACGAGGAAAACCCTAAGCTTAAGGCTGAAATTTTACGTGACAGTCGATTGCAGAAGGTGTATGAGATAGCTACTCGGATTGAAGGTTTGCCGCGTCAGACATCAACACATGCTTCTGGTGTGGTTTTGAGTCAAGAATCCTTGGTTAATTATGTGCCCCTTAAACCATCCGATGATTTGGCATTGACACAGTATGAGGCACCGGATGTCGAAGCAATTGGTCTTTTGAAAATCGACTTTTTGGGTTTACGAAATTTAACGATCATTGAGCGCTTACGGGAATTAGTACAAAAGAGAAAAAATGTTCATATAGATCCTTTGCACATAGATTTAGAAGATGAAAAAACGTTAGCACTTTTCCGCGCAGGAAATACTCTGGGCATTTTTCAATTTGAGAATCCACAGATGAGACGCTTCTTGCGTAATTTAGCTCCAACAAAGTTTGAGGATATTGTTGATGCAACTTCTATTTTCCGTCCAGGACCCTCACAGTTTATTCCACAATTTGTTGCCCGACGGCATGGACAGGAAAAAGTAGAAGTCATTGACGATACACTGACCGAAATATTAGCACCGACCTACGGCATTATGATTTATCAGGAACAAATCATGCAAGTGGCGCAACGCTTTGCCGGCTTTTCTTTGGGTAAGGCGGACTTGCTCCGCCGTGCAATCTCAAAGAAAAAAGGAAAAGAGTTTGAAGAACTCCAAGCTGAATTTTTAGCGGGGAGCTTAAAGTTGGGGCATACTGAAACACAAGCTATGGAGATATATCGCCTGATTGAACGTTTTGCTAATTATGGTTTTAATCGTTCTCATGCCTATGCTTATGCTGCTTTAGCTTTTCAAATTGCTTACTTCAAAGCGCATTATCCCGATGAATTTTATGAGGTACAACTGCGCGACCGTAAAAGAGAGCGTATGATTCAAGACGCTTTGGATAATGATTTTCAAATGGAGCATCCTTTCATCAATCGGATGCCCTATCATGACAGAGTAGAAAATGGGAAAATTGCTTTAGGTTTAGCAAATGTACGGACCATTCCAAGAGATATGGCATTCTGGATTGTTGAACATAGGCCCTTTAGTGATTTAGCAGATTTGGTAAAAAGGTTACCACAAAATTTCCAGAGAGAAGATTATTTGCTTCCTCTTGTGCAGATTGGAGCTTTTGATGATCAAGATATGAACAGAGGAAAGCTGGCTCAAAACTTATCAACCCTGATTGATTATAGTCAGAATATCCAACTGGATCTCTTTGGTGCATCGTCCTTAAAGTTCTCTTTTCAAGATGCAGAGGATTATCTGCAATCCGAAAAATACGAATTTGAAAAGCAGTTTTTAGGTGTGGGTATTACGCCACACCCCTTGCAAGCTTTAGCGCTTAAGCTGAAAACAAATTTTACAACACTGACTGATTTGCAAAAAAATAAGCGAGCGACTGTTTTAGTTGAGTTGCTCGCTGTGCGTACCCATCGTACAAAGACTGGAGAGACGATGGCTTTCCTCTCGACAACCGACAGTAAGGAAAATTTTGACATTACACTTTTCCCAGAAAATTATCGGCGGTTTATGGCAAATCTCGAAAAAGGAAAATTTTATTTAGTCTCTGGCAAAGTTTCTGAAAGAAATGATGCTTTACAGATGCTGGCTGATCGTGTCATCGAAGTAGAAGAGACAGAACGGAAACTTTGGTTGAATCTTGAAGATGCAAGTCACAATACGCATATTTCCCGAATTTTACGGGAGTTCCCTGGAGGAATACAAGTTATTCTGCATTTTACTGACACAAAAAAAACCACACAGACTCAAGTCTATGTGGAAGAAAATGATTTGCTTTTGAATAAGTTGAAAACTTATGTCTTGAACGCTGTTTATAAATAGCGTTTTTTCTTATGATCCCACATAACCATAGATGGAGAACCACATCAACATTGCGGCACCAAGCACAAAAAGATGCCAGACCACATGAGCGAAGGGGAATTTATAACGGTAAATAATTGCACCGACAGAGTAAATCACGCCTCCTCCGACTAGGAACCAAAAGCCGTAGGCAGGAAGCAGCTGCCAGAGGGGGTAAATGGCAAAGAGAATAACCCATCCCATGACGATATAAAGGACAGTTGAACCTCTAGGCACGGTGTTCCATCGTGGCAGGTAAATAGCTGTAACGACGATACCCAAGATTGCACAAAGCCAAACAAGTGCTAACATGCCCCAGCCTAGCCAATTTCCTAGGGTTACGAGGCAATAAGGAGTATAAGTTCCTGCGATGAGTAAAAAGATACCGCTATGATCAAAGACTTGAAAAACTTTTTGAGCGCGTGTGAAGTGTAAGCTGTGTGCCAAAGTTGAAAAGAGAAAAAGTAGCACAAGAGAGGCGCCATAAATTGAGAAGGCAACAACCTGTATCGGTGAATGATTGGCTACCCCTTTAAGTATGAGTAAAACAAGTCCTGTAATCGCAAGACCGGTTCCGATGCCATGTGTGATGGCATTAAAAACCTGGTCGACAATTTGATAAGCACGAGAAGCTGGCTTTTCCATTGATCTCCTTCTTTCCACAATAATTTCGCTTTCTAAAATCAAAATATTTATAAATTTGAAAAAGAGGATTAGCGAAATTGCAGTTCATTTGGTATAATATTAATATATATTAACATAGATTGTTTAGAAAAGAAATCGAAGTCTTTTTATTTTGATTTGGAGAAAATATGACAATTAAAATTGTGACAGATTCATCAATAACGATTGAACCAGAATTAGTAGAAGAACTTGATATTACTGTAGTTCCATTGTCGGTAACTATTGATGGTACAACTTACCTTGATTCAGACTTACCCTTGGACTCATTTATGGAAAAAATGAAGGCTTCTAAGGCACTGCCTAAAACAAGCCAGCCTCCTGTAGGAGTCTTTGCAGAAAAATATGAAGAAATTGCCAGTGAAGAGGATGCGATTATTTCCATTCATATTACTGAAAGTTTAAGCGGTACAGTACAAGCAGCGCGTCAAGGGGCAATGCTTTCTGGCCGTGACGTAACCGTTCTTGACAGTGATTTTACGGACCAAGGTTTGAAATTCCAAGTAGTGGAAGCCGCACGATTGGCTAAAGAAGGCCTTGGCAAAGAAGAAATCCTGGAGAGAATTAATCACGTACGTGAAAATACAGAACTGTTTATTGGGATTTCGACACTCGAAAACCTGGTTAAAGGCGGACGTATCAGTCGTACAACCGGAATCGTGGGAAGCCTCTTGCATGTGCGTATCGTCATGGAACTTAAAAGCCGTGAGTTAGGTGTAATGACACGAGGACGTGGAAACAAGACATTTACCAAATGGTTAGATGAAACTGTAGAACACATCGCAAGCTCTGGGCGTAAAATTCGTGAGATTGGTATTTCACATGTCGAAGGATTGGATTTTTCTAATAAAGCGAAGGAAGCTTTGCAAAAATTTGTTGAAAAACCAATTTCTATCCTAGATACTAACTCTACCATTGCTACTCATACAGGACCAGGTGCTTGGGCTGTAATGATTGATTATGAATAAAAAACTGAAAACTTTTCTTGAACTTGCTGGTTTTTTGCTAGCAAGTTTACTTGTATTCTGTTTGCTCTCTTTAATGAGCGCTCCAGCGGGCAACCGTTTAAAGGAACAAGCACAAGAGCAACATAAAATCTTGAATTACGTGGCATTGGGTGATTCATTAACAGAAGGCGTTGGTGATGCAACGGGCCAAGGTGGTTTTGTTCCTCTTTTAGCAAAAGAGATTGAAGACCAAACACTTAGTAAAGTTGAACCACAAAATTTTGGTCATGCAGGGGATACAAGTACACAAATTTATGATAAAATGCAGGACAGAGAAATTCAAGCTGCTATAAAAGATGCGGATTTTATTACCTTGACTGTTGGGGGTAATGATGTCATGAAAGTTATCCGAGATAATGCTGCTCATCTTTCAAAACTTAAAGAAAAAGACTTTGAACAACCTGCACGCAATTATCAAAAAGAGCTGAAAAAAATCTTTGAGACTATTCGACAAAATAATCCTGAGGCCCACGTCTATGTTTTAGGGATTTATAATCCCTTTTATATAAATTTTCCTAATATAACAGCCCTGCAAACGATCATTAATAATTGGAATATCGCAACAGAAGAAACTGTAAAAGAAGAAAAAAATATGAGTTTTATTGCCATTAACGATTTGCTTTACAAAGGAATCGGAGGGGAGAAAGGGATTTCTGAAAGTCAGTCTCAAGCCAACGATCTCCTTTATACAGCAGACAGTTTCCATCCTAACAATATTGGCTATCAAATCATGGCTGATGCAGTATTTAAAGAATATCAGGTGATCAATGAAAAATAAAAAAACAATTTGGAAATGGCTCTTTCTTGCTTTATTAGCAATTAATCTTGGAAGCCTCGCATTTATTTCAAGTCGTGTATTTAATGTTCGGGATCAGGGGCATTTGGACCAAGTAAGTAAGCCTAAAGAAGCCACTGAAGTCGCTAAAATAACGACGCGTCGGGACCAGTTAAACCAACTTATCAATACTTATCTGCAAGATTTTCAAACCTCAGACATGAGTTATAAGTTCTATTTATCGGACAGCCAAGCAGTTTTAGAAGCCTCTTATCAACTTTTTGGTCAAAAGATTCCACTCTATATTTACTTTGAACCTTTGGCTTTAACTGATGGTTCTGTTGCACTTCAGGTGAAGAATGTCTCGGCAGGGACCTTGAACTTACCAACAAGTGCTGTTCTTGCTTACGTGAAATCAAGTATCAAGCTTCCAGGCTTTGTAGAAGTCTTGCCGACGAAGGATCAAGTCATATTGCATTTGCCACAACTTACCTTAGCAGATAATTTATATTTAAAAGCGAATCAGCTTGATTTAGTCAGTGGAAACTTTACTTTTAATTTGATGATGCAACCTTAAAATCAGCTAAAAACCGCAGAAAAACGCTGTTTAGGCTTGCAAAGGTCCACAACATTTGATAAAATGAAAAGTGCCTAATAAGAACAGGTAAAACAAAATATGGAGGACATTTTTAAAATGGCTAACAAACAAGATCTTATTGCTGAAGTTGCAGCAAAAGCTGGATTGACTAAAAAAGATGCTGAAAAAGCAGTGAACGCTTTCGGTGAATCAGTAACTGAATTCCTCGCAAAAGGAGAAAAAGTTCAACTTATCGGTTTCGGTACTTTCGAAACTCGTGAACGTGCAGCTCGCGAAGGACGCAACCCACAAACTGGTGCAGCTATCCAAATCGCAGCAACTACAGTTCCTGCATTTAAAGCTGGTAAAGCTTTGAAAGACGCTGTTAAATAATCTAGCGTAGAAATACTGATACCGTGGTTAACCATGGTATTTTTTTATTGCCTTTGAGTGCAAAATTAGGAGTTCCTGCATGTTGGCTTACAGCAAAACGAAAGGAGGCTAAACAGTTGAGCCTCTCATGATTTTCAAGCTGTAAAAAGTGAGAAAAAAGTGATAGAATGTAAGGATGAAAAAAATGCTTCCCTTGGTTAAGCTAAGGAAGCTACTAAATGTTATTCAGAAATGGGGAAACTAAAATCATTTACTTCGATAATTCAGCTACTACAGCTATAAATCCAGAAGTTTTACGTACATATACAGATGTAGCCACTAAAATTATGGGGAATCCTTCGAGCTTGCACAGTTTAGGAACAACTGCAACACGCCTTTTGGATGCTTCGCGTCGTCAAATCGCGGATTTACTTCATGTGAATGCAGAGGAAATTTACTTCACCAGTGGTGGAACAGAAGGCGATAACTGGGTCTTAAAAGGTGTGGCATATGAAAAAGAAAGATTTGGTAAGCACATCATTATCTCAGCTATAGAACATCCCGCAGTTAAAAATACTGCAGCATGGCTAGCGACGCAAGGCTTTGAGATTGATGAAGCACCTGTTGATGAACGGGGCTTTGTTAAGGTTTCAGAACTTGAGGCACTAATACGTGAAGATACAATTTTGGTGTCTGTCATGGCCGTAAATAACGAGATAGGTTCTATTCAACCAATTAAAGAAATCGCTAAGCTTTTAGAAAATCGCCCGACTATTTCTTTCCATATCGATGCTGTCCAAGCCATTGGTAAAATAGCGGTTGAGGACTTTATGCTGGAACGTGTGGACTTTGCAACATTTTCAGCGCACAAATTCCACGGCCCACGTGGTGTTGGTTTTCTTTATATTAAATCAGGGAAACGCTTAGCCCCTCTTTTACATGGTGGTGGTCAGGAAAATAACAAGCGTTCGACGACTGAAAATGTGGCAGGAATCGCCGCAACAGCTAAGGCCCTTCGTCTTGCCTTGTCGGATTTTGATCATAAAGTAGAAAAAATCCGTCAAATGAAAGCCATCATCTTCGAAGTACTCTCTCATCAAGAAAAAGTTATCCTCTTTTCGGAAATGGATGACTTTGCGCCAAATATATTGACGTTTGGTATCCGTGGAGTGAGAGGAGAAGTTGTTGTCCATGCCTTTGAAAAACATGATATTTACATCTCGACAACATCTGCATGTTCTTCAAAGAAAAATGCTGCTGCCGGTACACTTATGGCCATGCATGTCAAACCTGATCTTGCAACCAGTGCTGTACGTGTCAGTCTGGATCATACAAATAATATGTTAGAAATTGAAGCCTTTCTTACCATCTTTCGGAATGTTTATCAAGAAATGCTTAAAGTGGCGAATTGATAAAAGAATAAAAGCCCCGATGAAGTGTCGGAGCTTTTTTATCTGTGGTTTAAGTGAAGAATTTAAGGATTAGAAATCATAGAGTTCTGTAGAGAGATAGCGTTCGCCATTGTCTGCAGACAGGGTCAACACTTTTTTTCCTTTACCTAATTTTTTCGCAACTTCAAGAGCAGCCCAAATTGCTGCACCACTTGAAATCCCTACAAGGAAACCTTGGCTAAAACCAATTTCGCGAGCCGTAGTAAAAGCTTCTTCCACAGGGATATCTATGACTTCATCATAAGAGGAAGTGTCCAAGGCTTTGGGGATAAATGGAACACCAATCCCTTGAAGTTTATGTGGCTGTGGTTGACCACCTGTTAAGACAGGTGAAGTTGCAGGTTCCACAGCATAACTTTTGAGCTTAGGGTTCGCTTTTTTCAGTACATGTGAAACGCCAGAAATAGTTCCACCAGTCCCTGCACCAGCCACAAAAGCATCTAATCCTGTTTCGCCAAAAACATCCAGTATTTCTACAGCTGTAGTGGCTTCGTGAGCAGCTGGATTAGCTGGGTTGTCAAATTGAAGGGGAAGGAACCAGCCCTTTTCTTCTGCAAGGCGTTCTGCTGTAGCGATGGCTTCATTCATTCCTCCAGCAGCTGGAGTTAAAATAAGTTCGGCACCATAAGCCTGAATCAATTTACGGCGTTCCAGTGAGAAGGTTTCAGGCATAACAATCACAACCTTGTAACCTAGAGCAGCGCCAACAAAAGCAAGTCCAATTCCTGTATTTCCAGAAGTGGGTTCTATGATGGTTCCGCCTGCTTTTAAACGACCATCCTGCTCTGCTTGCCGAATCATATTGAGGGCAATACGATCTTTTACCGATCCTCCAGGATTGAATGCCTCAAGTTTCACGTAAACCTCAGCACTGTCTTCAGGAAGATTGCGAAGCTTGATAATGGGTGTTTGCCCAATGAGTTCGGTAATGTTTTCATAAATTTTAGACATAGAGTTCTCCTTTTATCTTGATGATCCTGCTTCTTATTATAAAACCTACTTTATCAGTTTTACATAAAAAAAGCGAATGAGCGCTATAAAAATATGATATCAAGGTTTATATAGTTTTACATTAGATAATAAATAGTATATACTTAGAATTAATGAATATTTTATTTATGGAGTTTTTATAAGATGAATACAAAACACAAATTTTTATTTGGCGCAGCAGCTGTAGCCCTTACAAGTCTTGGAGCTGTGAAAGCACAAGCAATGTCAGTACAAGAGTTGGCTGAAGCAGCAACTCCAGTCGCAAATGAGTATGGCCTTTACCCCTCTGTTATGATTGCTCAAGGTATTTTGGAAAGCAGTGCTGGACAAAGTGCATTGGCTGTGAACTACAACAATATTTTTGGTGTGAAATATACTTCAGGAAATCCCGTTTATTTGCCTACACAAGAATTTCTTGATGGGCAAATGCATAATGTTGTGGAGCCATTCCAAGCTTATGCTTCAGTTGCAGAGGCTTGTGCTGCACAAGCACGTTTATTACGTGGTTCCTTCTTGTATTCAGGTGTTTGGCGTGAAAACACAAGCTCTTATCAAGACGCAACGGCTTGGTTACAAGGACGCTATGCCACAGATCCAAATTATGCTTCAAAATTAAATGCAGTTATCGCGCAATATGGTTTAACAGCTTATGATGGTGGAGGAGAAGTGGCGACAACTTCAACGACAAGCTATGTGACAGCCACAACTTCTACAGACACAAGTTCATATGGTACACAAGCTTATACTGTTCAAGAAGGTGATACCGTCTATGATATTGCAGCACACTACGGTGTGTCAATGGATGCGCTTCTTTCACAAAATGGTCTCTCAGCCACAGATCACATCATGCAAGGTCAAGTTCTCCAGATTCCAACAGCTGGGACTAGTGCAACGACGACAACTTCAACTACAAGTGCTTCAACGATAGCCACAAGCGCCGTTTCTAGCTCTTACACTGTCCAATCAGGTGATACATTAACATCCATTGCCTCTGTTTACGGAAGAACAGCGGACGAGCTTGCCGCAATGAACGGTATTACAGGAAACATCTATCCTGGCCAAACATTGTCTGTATAAAAAAACCATCTCTATATTAATAGGGATGGTTTTTTTTGAGGAAAATTGCTGGAAGTCTGCTAAGCCAAATATAAAAAGCCCACGGAGGCTTTTTATATTAGAAAAATGGATTATAAAGCTTTTCTTTCCCAATCGTTGTTCTGGGTCCGTGCCCTGGATAAACCGTATAATCATCGGGAAGGCTAAAAAGTTCTGCCTCAATGGACTGTAGTAATTGCGCATGATTTCCAGTAGGAAGGTCTGTTCTGCCAATCGCACCAGCAAAAAGTGCATCACCGGTAAAAACAAGGCCTTCTTCTTCGAAAATTAGACTGATTCCTCCGGTAGAATGTCCAGGTGTGTGGCGCACGTGGAATTTTAGTCCAGAGAAATTATAAGGTGTATTACAGACATAATATTCATCTATATTAGTCTTACAAGTGACAGGAAAAGGCAACATTAAAGCTGAAGCATTAAGCTCGGGTTTTTTGAGCCACTCTTTTTCATTTTCATGTAGATAAACTTGAGCGTTAGGATAGGCTTGCTTGAGGGTATCAAGTCCCATAATATGGTCAAAATGGGCATGAGTCAGGAGGATAGCATTTAAGGGTTTGCCAATTTCTTGGAGTTTTGCAATAATTTTTTCTGGTTGGCTTCCAGGATCAATAAGTAAACTAAAAGCAGAATTGCTCAGGATATAAGCATTTTCCTGAGCAATTTCACTAACGATTTTCTCGATTTTCATAAGTTAATTTCCTGTTACACTAAGGTCGGAACCTTGTTTTACGACATCACTTGGCATTTGCCAGTCTGCTACAGATGTGGGATCAGGATACAAATCGGTCATCATGGCTTTGAAAACCTTAGCCGCGATATACATATTTTCACCATAGACAGGCTGTAGCCTGTTTTTGTAACCGGTCCATACGGCCATAGAATATTGTGGAGTGTATCCGACAAAGTTTTCATCTGGTGCCATGGAGCCCCCTTGAAGCTGAGCTTGAGTGATTCCCGCTGTTTCAAGTGCTTTGGGATATTCAGCATCATCGTAGTTAGAAGTTCCTGTTTTCCCTGCTTCAGGAAGGCCAGGGGTTTGCGCATAAAGGCCTGTAGAAAGAGCAGGTATTGTGCCGTCATTCCCTTTGATAACATCTTTGAGGATATCCGTAATAAGATAAGCAGTTGAAGACTTCATCGCACGTGTACGCTCTGGTTCATAAGATTTTGTCGAACCGTCAGGCATTACAATTTTCGAAACATAGTAAGGCTTTGTGTAGATACCATCGTTCGAAAAAGCAGCATAGGCAGCAGCCATACGTTCAGAACTAGCACCATATTGAGGGTCCGTGCTGATTGAATTACTAGAAATACCATTTGAGAAGACCATATTTCCTGGCTCATAGATGGCTTTTCCTTCGCTATCGGTACCCGTTTCTACGGGGTACTTAAAGCCAAGTTTATTGGCGAAAGCAGTCGCATTATCTAGTCCTACAGCAGCTAAAGTTTTAATGGCTGGGATATTACGTGAAAGCGCTAAAGCTTGTCGTACAGAGATATTTCCAAGATACTGATTGTCCCAGTTGTTCAATTGGATATTTTGAGCATCTGGATAAAAGTAAGGGCCAGAGTCGGAAATGGTTTGAGCGGTACTCGTATAAATGCCATTTTCAAAGGCTGGTGCGTAGTCGACAAGTGGTTTCATCGTTGAACCCCAGTCACGTGTGGATTCTGTAGCAGGATTGGAACCAAAAGGTACAAATTCTTGTTTACGTCCGCCTATTTGGGCAGCGACCCCACCTGTCTGTGTATCAATCAAAGTTGAAGCAACTTGAAGTTCATCATCAGTGAATGGTACAGAATCATTGGTGTTGACAATGTTGAAAAGATCTTGCTGTGCTTTGCTGTCAAGTGTGGTATAAATCTTTAAGCCGGCATTTTTTGAGTCTGTTCCTGTTTCTTGATCCGCCTGTTTGATGGCTTCAGTGAGGAAGTCACTGGCATACTCAGGAATATTTACACCACTCTTCAAGTCTTGAAGACCGTCATCGATTGGTGTATTGATGGCTTCATCTCTTTGTTTCTCAGTGATTTTACCATTGCGATACATCGCATTGATTACCAAGTCGCGACGATACTTGGCAGCTTCTGGATTTTTATAAGGATTATAAGTATTTGGGGCTTGTGGCATACCAGCAAGCAAAGCCAACTGTGCAATAGACAAGTCGGTTAATGGTTTATTATAGTAAGCTTGAGAGGCTGTTCCCATACCGTAATAACCGTTCGCCATATTGACTTTGTTAACATAAGCGGTAAAGATTTGTTCTTTCGACCATTTTTGGTCCAGCTGTAAAGCAAGCCAAGCTTCTTGAATTTTGACTTTCATGTTTTGGTCAGCTGAGTCTGTTGAGAAGAAGGACAGCTTAATCAACTGCATATCTAAGGTAGAACCACCTTGCATATGTCCGCCACGCAAGTTATTGACTAAAGAACCAGCAATACGTATGGGGTCAACACCACGTGTATTAAAAAAGCGACGGTCTTCAATCGAGGTTACAGCATTAACGAGCATGACAGGGATATTATCAGTCTGTACTAAATCACGCTGTTCTGCGCCAAGAGTAGCAATGACTTTCTCATCCTTGTCATAAACGACCGTTGATGGGGGAGATTGCAATTTACTCATGTCTAATTTCGGTGCATCTTTAGCGTAATAGATAAAGAGCGCACCAGCAGCAACAAAAGTCAGAATAATTGTTGAAAAAATCAGAATTAAAGCCCATTTCAATGTCGAAATGAGTGATCTTTTAACTGCAGTGTTTTTATTTCGATTCATTTTTGATTTTTTTCGTTTGTTAGTAGGAATTTTAATTCACCTCGCAAAGTTGATTAACGATATCCAAGTAAGGGATTCTAGGAATCTGATGTGATGAAAGTTGGTAAGCATGTTGCTTAATGTAATCAAGGGGAATAGACTTTAAGCCTTTTTTCTCTTGATAAAAACGAATCAAATTCTCAGATGGCAAGTAGTAAGTTTCGTCCAAAGAGGCAAAGTGCAAGAGCACAAAGGCAATGCCGTTTTGTTCAAGGACTTTGGACATATGAACGATTTGATGCTCATGAAAATTTTTCAGAGGAAAACTTGTCTTCTGATGGGTTTCCTTAGCTTCAAAATCAATATATCTTCCCCGATAGACGCCAGAATAATCTGTAGTTGAAGCCTGTCTAAAGTAGGCTTCGGTAATTTTAGCACGGCTACGTTGGGGATAGTCAACCTTTACAATTTGTATAGGAGTGGGTTTTTTATGAATCACAGCGATACCATGCGCGAGATAATAATCATTCGTCGCATTGATCTCCGCTTCAAAGTTCATACCACGTTTACCAAATTTTACTGCCGATTTAGATTTTACCATATTCGGACTACTTTTAGCAGTGTTATGCCCCACTTTTTTCTCTGTTTGTTTTTCTGAAAAATTTTTTCTTTGTTTATTTAATCCTTGAGGATATTTTAGCATGTGTGTTTTTCCATATATTAAATTGTTGCTTCTATTGTATAATGTAATTATAGCAAAATATTTGTCTTTTGGATTATTACAGTTAAAATGGTATCTTATTGTAGAGATTACGGCGAGTTTCATTGCTTTCAAGTTTTAATTCCAGCCGTAAAAGAGCTTCTTTATTTCTGCTTTAGTCCTATAAAGAGTATAAACGGAGAAAAAACAGAATGCCGTATAAATTGTGCAAAGAAAGGGCCCATGATGAAAACATTACTTATTACAGGTTACACAGCCTTTGATTTAGGTATTTTTGATGAGAAGGATATCAAAATAAAAATTATCAAAAAAGCCTTTCAAAAAAGATTGGAAGCCTACTTGGATAAAGGATTGAAGTGGGTGATTTTCACAGGGAATTTAGGCTTTGAATATTGGGCATTACAAGTTTCTAAAGAATTACAAACAGAATACGATTTTCATATTGCAAGTATCTTTCCCTTTGAAACGCAGGGAAAGAACTGGAATGAGGCAAATCAAGCAAAATTACGCGAATTTAAAGATGTAGATTATGTTAAATATGCTTACGAAGATTACGAAAATCCAAGTCAATTTCGCCAGTATAACGATTTTTTACTGGAAAATTCGGATGGTTCTTTAGTTTTATATGACGAAGAAAACGAAACCAAGCTCCACTTTATTACGGACAGGATGCAAAAGACATCTAATTATAATATGGAATTGATTAGATTTGAAGATTTACAAGAAATTTGTGACGATATGAACAATATGTAACATAGACACAAATTCTTACACAATAGTAAAAAAACGCACTTTTTTTAATCTATAATTTTTGATATAATAAGTAACAAATAATAGCGCTGCTCAAGTTTGATAATTGGTTACAGCCTAGATAGAATGGGGAAAGAAAGTGGTTGATTTATACTTATCGCCTTCATGTACAAGCTGCCGTAAGGCACGTGCATGGTTGGACAAACACAGTGTCCCTTATACGGAGCACAACATTTTGACACAGCCGATGACAAATGATGACTTACGTAAAATTTTGTCAAAAACAGAAAACGGAACGGAAGATATTATTTCAATTCGGTCAAAAATATTTCAAAAACTTGCTTTGGATCTTGATGAGTTAACCATTAATGAGTTGATTAATCTTGTGACAGAGTATCCAAACCTTTTACGTCGTCCGATTATCACAGATGATCGTTTGTTACAAATTGGTTTTAATGAAGACGAGATTCGTGCTTTCTTACCTCGTCATTATCGTCGTGCGGAAATGAAACGTGCCGTAAACGACTTCTAACTGAATAAGGGAGAGTGGGAATAATGAAAGCTAATTATCAATATCCACTTGATTTAAGTTGGAGTACTGCTGAAATGACTGCAGTGCTCTCTTTTTTCAATCAAGTTGAAAATTTTTATGAGAGTAAAGTGAACAGGGAAGAATTCTTGGAGGCTTATAAAACATTCAAAAAAATTGTACCTTCCAAGATGCAAGAAAAACAGCTGGGACGAGAATTCGAAGAAAACAGTGGTTATTCGCTTTATCGTGCCGTCAAGGAGGTACAAGCGAGTGAAAGACAATTTGTTCGCTCTGAAAAAGCTTAAACAAGCTAAAACTTGGGTTAGAGAAGCTGGTGCTTTTCTTCGTGATCATATTCATCAAACTTTGGAAGTTTCGCAAAAAAGTAATTTTAGTGATTTGGTGACCAATTTTGATCAACATGTTCAAGAAATTATCATTGAAGAAATTAGCAAGAATTATCCTGAGGATAAAATTTTAGCTGAAGAAGCTGGACGAAATACAGCAGCTTTTGACCGTAGTCAAGAAAATTTTTGGGTTCTGGATCCGATTGATGGTACGATAAATTTTGTGGTGCAGCAAGATAACTTTGCTGTGATGCTGGCTTATTATGAAAAAGGGCAGCCCCAATTTGGATTAATCCTTGATGTAATGGCAGACAAACTTTATTGGAATAACGCGCAAGAAGTTTATTGTAACGATAGAAGGCTTTCCTATAAACCACAAGCATTTGAAAAAAGTCTGCTTTCCATCAATTCAATGATTTACCGCAAAAATTTATATAAACTCACGGACTTTAGTTTAACCACTTTAGGTGTAAGAATGTTAGGCAGTGCCGGAATGGCCTATGCGGACCTTCTTGAAGGAAAAACTGTCGCTTATTTTAGCCGTTTACAACCTTGGGATTATGCCGCGGGAGGTATTTTGACCGAAAAACTCGGTTTTGTGACCAAAACTTTTGAGGGGAAAAAGCCCAATCTTATAGACCGTCAGTACGTTTATAGCCTGCCTGAACATTTAGTTGAACAATTAATACAAAGGACAGACATAATCCTGTAAAGTTGACGAAAAGATTCATTGTGCTATAATTTAGGGTGTCTTTCAGAATAAAGAAATTATAGGAATGTATAAATGGATAAAATAATTGTCAAGGGTGGAAATACCCGCCTTAAAGGAACTGTAGAAATTGAAGGAGCAAAAAATGCTGTTCTGCCTTTGCTTGCAGCGACACTTTTGCCAAGCGAGGGAGAAATTATTCTTCGTAATGTTCCTATTTTGAGCGATGTTTACATGATGAACAATTTAGTGGATCATCTTGGGGTGGATTTAGAGTTTTCAGAAGAAAGCAAGACAGTTCATGCACAAGCAGCTGCTAAAGTAAAAACAAAAGCACCCTACGAATTTGTAAGCAAAATGCGTGCCTCTATCGTTGTGATGGGACCAATTTTGGCTCGTAATGGGCATGCTCGTGTCTCAATGCCCGGAGGTTGCTCAATTGGGTCACGTCCTATTGATCTCCACTTACGTGGCTTTGAATTAATGGGGGCAGAAATTACTCAAGAAGCGGGTTACATTGAAGCCAAGGCTGAAAAGCTTCGTGGCGCACACATCTATTTGGACTTCCCATCTGTAGGGGCCACACAAAACTTGATGATGGCTGCAACTCTAGCCGAAGGAACAACAACTTTAGAAAATGCAGCACGCGAGCCTGAAATTGTTGACCTTGCCAACTGGCTCAATAAAATGGGTGCAAATGTCAAAGGTGCTGGTACAGATACAATTATTATCAAAGGTGTTGAAAAAATGCATGGCGCCAACCATGCAGTCGTACAAGACCGTATCGAAGCTGGAACTTTTATGGTAGCAGCGGCAATGACCCAAGGCGACGTCTTAATTAAAGATGCGGTTCGTGAACACAATCGTCCCTTAATTTCTAAATTAATCGAGATGGGTGTAGAGTTTGTACAAGAAGAAGAAGGTCTGCGTGTTCTTGGCCCTGAAACCTTAAAAGCAACAAATGTAAAAACATTACCACATCCTGGCTTCCCAACAGACATGCAATCGCAAATGACTGCGGCTCAAGCTATCGCTAAGGGCGAGTCCACAATGATTGAGACGGTTTTTGAAAATCGTTTCCAACATTTAGAAGAAATGCGTCGTATGGGCTTAACCGTCGATATTACACGTAACACAGCCATCATCCAAGGCACACGAAAACTACAAGGCGCACAAGTTAAATCAACAGATTTACGTGCAAGTGCAGCATTAATTTTGCTTGGTATGGTTGCGCAAGGTCAAACTACAGTACGTAAATTAAGTCACCTTGATCGTGGTTATTACCGATTCCATGAAAAATTAAAATCACTTGGAGCAGATATTGAACGTGTTCCAGAACTTGAGGAAATTGATGATTAAAAAAACGATTAAAGTATTAGGCGTTCGCCTTTCATTGGTCTTTTTAGTTCTTGTACTTGTCCTTATAGCAGGTGCAGCGGGCTTGATGTTAGGCTATGGTGTACTCGGTGGCGGACAAGCGTCCCGTGTTTTTAGTGGCGACCTATGGCAAGAAGTCATGCAACGTTTAAATCCATAAAAGTTTGCTTTTGCAAGCTTTTTTTATGACTTAAACTCTAAGAAAAGAGCGAAAAATAATTGTTCAAAAAGTTGAATTCACTTAGTTTTTATGCTATTCTAGAAAGGTATGAAATTTCTGAGCTCAAGGCTCATAAATAAGGAGAAATAATTAATGACTGCAAGTTTTGAAAAAACTGGTGTTAACACTGGTACACTCTCATTTTCAATCGACCAAGAAACAATCAAAAACGGTCTTGACAAAGCTTTCAATAAAGTAAAAGGTAATATCTCAGTGCCTGGTTTCCGTAAAGGTAAAATCAGCCGTCAAATGTTTAACCGCATGTATGGTGAAGAAGCTCTTTTCGAAGAAGCTTTGAATGCTGTATTGCCAACTGCTTATGATGCAGCTGTAAAAGAAGCGGGTATCGAACCTGTTGCTCAACCAAAAATTGATGTCACTAAAATGGAAAAAGGTTCTGACTGGGAATTGACAGCTGAAGTAACTGTTAAACCTGAAGTAGAACTTGGTGACTACAAAAACTTGGAAGTTTCAGTAGAAGCAACTAAAGATGTTGCTGATGAAGAAGTTGAAGCGCGTTTGACACAAGAACAAAACAACCTCGCTGAATTGACAGTTAAAGAAGGAAAAGCTGAAAACGGAGATACAGTAGTTATCGACTTTGTTGGTTCTATTGATGGTGTTGAATTTGAAGGCGGAAAAGGTGCAAACCACAGTTTAGAACTTGGTTCAGGTCAATTTATTCCTGGCTTTGAAGAACAACTTGTTGGCACTTCAGCTGGTGAAGAAATCGATGTGAAAGTGACTTTCCCAGAAGACTACCAAGCTACAGATCTTGCAGGTAAAGAAGCAGTATTCGCAACTAAAGTTAACGAAGTTAAAGCAAAAGAAGTTCCAGCACTTGACGATGAATTAGCAAAAGATATCGACGAAGAAGTTGAAACTTTGGATGAGCTTAAAGCTAAATTCCGTAAAGAACTTGAAGATGCTAAAGCTGAAGCTTACAACGATGCTGTTGAAACTGCAGCTATCGAAACAGCCGTAGCAAATGCTGAAATCAAAGAAATTCCTGAAGAAATGATTCACGAAGAAGTTCACCGCGCAATGAACGAATTCCTTGGTGGTATGCAACAACAAGGTATCTCTCCAGAAATGTACTTCCAAATTACAGGTACAACTGAAGAACAATTGCACGAACAATACCAAGAAGATGCGGGTAAACGTGTACGCACAAACCTTGTTATTGAAGCAATTGCTAAAGCAGAAAACTTTGAAACTACAGATGAAGAAGTTAAAGCTGAAATCGCTGACTTGGCTGCACAATACAACATGCCAGTTGAACAAGTTGAAAAACTTCTTCCAGTTGACATGCTCCAACACGATATCGCAATGAAGAAAGCTGTTGAAGCAATCACAGATTCAGTTAAAGTTAAATAATCGTTTTATACAAAAATAAAAACTCAGAGCATTTGGTGCTCTGAGTTTTTATTTTCTAAAAATACTGAATAGGATGTCAGTCCAATTTTTTGACTTTAAGGTGAGATAATGGTTTAATGGTTTAAAAATATAAATCAAAGAAAGAAGAATAATGAAATTTGAACATTTAAGAGATGAACTAAGTGAAGTTGGAGACTTTTTAATTGCCTTAGGGGATGACAAGAGACAAGCAATCATTATTAAGTTACTGGAGAAGAGTGATTGTAAAGGCATACAAGTTGGAGATTTAATCGAAGCAACAGGTCTATCTCGCCCTGCTGTCTCACATCATTTGAAAATCTTAAGACAAGCAAAGATAGTAAATTATCGTTCAGAAGGGACAAAAAACTTTTACTATCTTGAACACGATACATCAGAAATTATGAAATTGCAACATTTTCTGGATGAAGTAACACGGATAATGAAAGGAACACAAGAAAAATGAATAAAGTATTGATTGTCGAAACAAATATTAAGCGTTATGAAAATACCGATGAAGCGACAGGGCTTTGGCTGGGTGAAAGTGCAGAGTTTGTTGATGAACTACAAAAACATGGGATTGCTTATGATTTTGTTAGCCCAAAGGGTGGTTATGTTCCGCTTGATCCACGAAGTATGAAGTATATGGATGAAGCTATTTGGAACATTTATGAGGGGCAAGACTTTGTCGACAGGGCTTTAAAAAAGACTTTGAAACCTGAGGAAGTCATACCGCAAGACTATCGTGCCATCTATTTCACAGGCGGTCATGGTGTGATGTGGGATTTTCCAGATAATCCAGAAATACAAAGAATCGCCCAAGATATTCATACGAATGGTGGTTACCTCACTTCCGTTTGTCATGGTATTGCCGGTTTACTTCATCTTAAAAACCAAGAAGGTCACTACATCATTTCAGGAAAAAAGATAACGGGATTTACGACAGCTGAAGAAGTCCTTGCAGGCAAGAAAAAAGTCGTTCCTTTTCTCAATGAAGAGGTGGCCAAGAGCCATGGCGCAATATGGTGCAAAAAAAGGTTCTATAAAGATTTTGCTATCCAAGATGGGCAACTTATAACGGGACAAAATCCGTTTTCTGTAAGGTCCGTCGCTAAAATACTTATAAGGGAGATCGCATAATGCAAACAATACTAGGAAGTAATGGACAGATTGGTCAAGAACTGGCCAAGGAACTTTTTAAAAAATATACAAAAGATATCAGGCTCGTGAGTAGAAAACCTCGCAAAGTAAACCCAACAGACAGCTTATTTTCGGCTGATTTGCTGAAGTTTGAGGAAGCGAGTGCAGCAATCGCTGGCAGTGAGATTGTTTATTTTACGGCCGGTTTGCCGATGAACTCTGAGCTTTGGGAAGAACAATTTCCTCTTATGATGAAAAATGTCATTGAAGCTTGTAAGCTACACAAAAGCAAGTTGGTTTTCTTTGATAATACTTACATGTATCCTAAAAATGCAGAAATACAATATGAAGACACTAAATTTGAACCGCAGGGAAGAAAATCAACCGTTCGTGCACAATTAGCAGAAATGGTAATTCATGAAATAGAGAACCATTCTCTTGAAGCTGTAATCTGCCGTGCGCCGGAGTTTTATGGTCCAGATCATACGCAGAGTATAACAAATACAATGGTCTTTAATGCAATTAAAGAGAATAGAAAAATAAAAATTCCCTTGAGTGCTACACGTTTGAGAACCTTGATTTGGACACCGGATGCGAGCCGTGCAATGGCTCTAATAGGGAATCATGCAGAGGCTTATGGTCAAACTTGGCATTTGCCGTGTGCCCCAAGTGTGACATATCAAGAGATCATTACACTTTCGGAAAAAATCACAGGAAAAAAACTTCAATACACAACACTTAAGATGTGGCAATTTAACTTGGCTCGTCTTTTCAGCCAAAAAGCGAAAGAATTGCAAGAGCTTCTTCCGCGCTATGCAGAGGACAATGTGTTTAATTCGGACAAGTTTAAAAAGCATTTTCCAGAGTTTGAAGTAACAAGCTTCGAAACAGGAATAAAACAGGTGCTTTTAGAGAAATAAGATATGAAAAATTTCCTGATAGCTGATTTTAATTCATTTGATATCCAATGGGCAAAATGATAAACTTTTAAAGGAAGAGGGAAAGGATTGAGGAGTATGAAAGAGATAAAAAATATTATTTTTGACTGGGACAATACACTCTTTCCTTTTAAAAAATATTGGGAAACAGCACACCGAAAAGTTTTTTTGGACTTGATTGACTTTCAGGATGAATTTTCTATAGATGATTTTATGGCAAAATATCGTGAAGTGGATGAGCAACTCTGGCCTTTGGTTCATGAAGGAAAAATGACGATTGAGCAGCTGCGTGAAGAGCGTGTGCGCCAAGTCTTGGATTACTATGCGATTCACTATAAAGAAAACTTTGTGCGCCTGTTCTTTGATATCTTTCTGACGGCCTTGCTTGAAGAAATAGAAGTGGACCAGAATTTACTGTCTAAAATGCAAGAACTTTCTCAAAAGTATAACATTGCTATTTTAAGCAATGGGGAGAGTGGGGAGCAAAGAGAGAAGATTAAACGTTTTGGCTTTGAAAAAATGTTTCCTGTTTATATTTCGGCTGAAACGGGCTTAACAAAGCCTGATCAAGCAGCCTTTCATAATATTTTAGAAAAGGAAGGCTTTGATCCTGAAGCAACACTTATGGTTGGAGATTTGCTTGAACATGACATCCTTCCTGCACAAAAACTTGGTTTAGCCACTGCTTATATAGGACATGACGATAAGGGAACTGCAGATAAAACCTATGAAAGCATCGAAGATTTCCTTGAAGATTTTTTGAAATAAAGAAACTTGAAATTTCCTTTGTTTTCCTGTAAAATGATAGAGTTATCAGTGCCGTCTGTAGTGTAATGGATATCACGCAAGATTCCGGTTCTTGCGATGGGGGTTCGATTCCCTCCAGACGGATAAATTTTTTATTTTGAGCGCTGTAAGACATTGTGAGAAGCACAATGTTTTTTACATTTTGATATTCTCTTTTCTGACTTGATGATCAAGTGGAGACGATGAGAGACAGGCATCAAAGTAGGAAATGTTTTTTATTTGATTCCAACAATGGATAGGAAAGAACTTAATTAGAATATTGAGGAAGATATGGATATTCAATTTTTAGGAACGGGCGCAGGCCAGCCCTCGCGAACGCGAAAAACACAAGCTATTGCTTTGAAGTTACTCGATGAACGTAACGAAATATGGCTATTTGATTGTGGCGAAGCGACCCAGCATCAAATTTTGGAAACGTCAATTAAACCAAGAAAAATTACCAAGATTTTTATTACACATTTGCATGGCGATCACATTTTTGGTCTACCGGGTTTTCTATCGAGTCGTTCTTTCCAGGGTTCAAGTAAAGATGAGGAACATACAGACTTGGAATTATATGGGCCAAAAGGTCTGAAGGATTTTGTGATGACAGCTCTGCGCATGTCGGGCTCGCGCCTGGGCTACAAGATTCATTTTCATGAAATTGAAACACCGGGTAAGATTTTTGAAGATCAAACCTTTGAAGTATACGCGGATACCTTAGATCATACAATTTTTTGCCTAGGCTATCGCGTGGTTGAAAAAGATCGTCCCGGAGAATTAGATGCAGCAGCTTTGAAAGCAGCAGGACTCCCTTTCGGACCGCTCTTTGGCAAAATAAAGAATGGTGAAACAGTAGAATATGATGGGAAGGTCTTTCATCCAGAGGACTATATCGGCGCAGACAAGCAGGGGAAAGTGGTAACCATTCTTGGAGATACCCGTCGTACCCCAAACGCTGTTCGTTTAGCCGTTGGTGCAGATCTTTTAGTTCATGAAGCAACTTATGAAGCAAAAGAGTCAAGAATGGCCCGCCGACATGGACATTCGACCTCAAAACAAGCAGCAGATGTTGCTCAGGAAGCCGGCGTAAAACGCTTGGTGCTCACGCATATCAGTGCACGCTATGTTGGCCCACTCGTGGCTCAGCTTGCGCAAGAAGCACGCGCTGTTCATCCTAATTCCTATGTGGCGAAAGATTTTTATGAAGAAAAAGTTGAGTAAAAAGAATATAGTAATTACAGGTGCTAGCGGTGATATTGCACAAGCGCTCATTCAGCGTTTAGAGGGCCATAACCTTATCTTGCTCAGTCGCTCACTTCCTCAGCCCGTCATTCCTGAAAAAGTAGATATTCTTATTAATAATGCAGGATTTGGAGAGTTTGCAGAGTTAAGTAACTTATCGGATGAGCAAATTGATGAAATGTTCAAGGTGAATACGCTAGATCTGATTAAGCGGACGCGTGATTTGAGACCGGAGCTGCAAGTAATTAATATTGCATCTATAGCAGGAAAATTACCCACAGCGAAATCAACAGTATATGCAGCTTCCAAAGCCGCTGTTCTCGCCTTTTCTGATGCTTTACGTTTAGAAAACCCAAATCTTATTGTGACAACAATTAACACGGGGCCGGTCCGCACCAAATTCCACAAAGACAATGTGGACTATCTTGAAAAAGTGGGCGAAAATGCGGTCAGTGCAGAATATGTGGCAGATAAGATTGAGCAGGTTTTAGGGAAAAAGAAAAGAGAAGTGAACTTACCGGTTCAGCTGGCTTTCGTAGCGAAAATTCGTGCCCTTTTCCCCAGCCTTGTAGATAATATAGGAAATAGATTTTTTAATTATAAATAAATCTTCAAAAAAGCAGTCGAAGTGGAGGAAACTTGATTAAATCAAAATATATATGGAAGTTAACTGAGTCAGACTTACCGGATGAGTTTCTTAAGTTAAGTAAAAAATATAAATTAGACACACTGGCAGCGCAAATTTTGTGGCAACGCGGCATAAGGGCAGAAGAAGAGATTCAAGCTTACTTAAATCCTGATCTTCAGCAATTACATGATCCGTTTTTGCTGCACGATATGGAAAAAGCCACTCAAAGAATTTTGACTGCCATTGAAAATGGACAAAATATCTTAATATATGGGGATTATGATGCGGATGGTATGACGGCGAGTTCCGTGATGAAATCAGCATTGGATGAATTGGGAGCGGAAGTCCAGGTCTATCTTCCTAACCGCTTTACCGATGGGTACGGACCAAATCTTGATGTCTATAAATATTTCATTCAAAATGAAGATATTGACTTGATTATTACAGTGGATAATGGTGTAGCTGGTCATGAAGCTATCGCCTATGCACAAAGTCAAAATGTTGATGTTATTGTAACTGACCACCACAGTATGCCAGAAGAGCTGCCCCAAGCTTTTGCAATTGTGCATCCTGAACACCCAGAATCAAGCTATCCTTTCAAGTATTTGGCCGGAGTAGGGGTTGCTTTTAAAGTCGCAACAGCACTTTTAGACTATATTCCTTCGGATATGCTTGACTTGGTAGCAATCGGAACAATTGCGGATATGGTTAGTCTTACCGATGAAAATCGGATCTTGGTGAGTCACGGCCTAAAAGTATTAGCGAATACAGAGCGTGCAGGCTTAATGGAACTCATGCGCCTCTCAGGAACCGATTTTGAAAAGGTGAATGAGGAAACGGTTGGTTTTCAAATTGCCCCCCGTTTGAATGCTCTAGGACGCTTAGATGATCCAAATCCTGCAATTGAACTATTAACGGGCTGGGATGAAGAAGTGGCTGCCGAAATTGCGCAGATGATTGATGAAAAAAATAGCGAGCGTAAAGTCATCGTAGAAAATATCTACAATCAAGCCCTCACCATGATGACGGATGAACCCGTAGAAGTTCTTTATCATCCGGATTGGCATAAAGGTGTTCTAGGTATCGTTGCAGGACGCTTACTTGAGCAATTTCACAAACCTATCATTATGTTGGCGGAAGAAGAGGGAATTCTTCGAGGTTCAGCACGTTCGATTGAAAACTTTAATATTTTTGAAGCACTCAATGGGCACCGTGAGCTTTTTATCGCTTTTGGTGGTCACAAACAGGCAGCTGGAATGACTTTTGCCTTGGAGAATGTGGAAGCAATCAAGCAAGTGATGCTCGAGTTTATCCAAGAAAATGACATTGATATGTCAGAGAAAAGTTCACTAGAAGTTCAGGGCAGCCTACAGTTTGACCAGATTAGCTTAGAGACGATTAGGAGTTTAGAGAAGCTATCTCCTTACGGTATGGATAATCCGAAACCTCATTTTCTCCTTACGGATTATCAGGTTGAGCAGGCGCGTAGCATGGGAAAAGACAACAGTCATCTCAAACTTAAATTAGTACAAAATGGGCAAGCTTTAGATGCGGTTTACTTTGGGCATGGGTCTGAAAGCCTGGAATTTGAACAAAGTGACACAGAACTTGTCGGTACCTTATCGAGCAACACTTGGAATGGTACAACAACCGTACAGCTTATGGTGGCTGATGCCAGAGTAAATGGTGTTGAACTTCTGGATATTCGAAGTCGACAAGTTGAATTGCCAAAAAATACAATACGTTTTGTCCATAATGAAGTGAAAAATGGTACAATAGAAGAAGTGCTTATTATTGAGGAAGCCCCAACAGATAAGGATGCCTTATCTGCTTTGACGGAACTAATACATGAGCAGGATTTTGAATTGATTTATTTCAAAAATACAATCAAGAAAAATTATTATTTGACGGGAGCGGGGACGCGTGAGCAGTTTGCACGCTTCTATAAAGCAATCTATCAGTATCCTGAGTTTGATATTCGTTTTAAATTGAAAGACCTAGCAAATTATTTGAAGATCCCCGATATTTTAATGGTAAAGATGATTCAAATATTTGAAGAACTGAATTTTGTCACCATTGATAATGGCATGATGAGTGTGAATAAAGCCGCTGAAAAGCGTGATATTTCTGAAAGTAACATTTACCAAGAACTTCAAGAAATCATTGCCTTTCAAGAACTTTTCGCCTTATCCCCTGTCAAAGAAATTTATAAAAAATTAAAAGAGGAAGATGCACATGCAACTTAAAGATTACATTGCAACGATTGAAAATTACCCAACAGAAGGTATCGTTTTCCGCGATATCTCACCACTTATGGCTGATGGAAATGCCTACAACTATGCTGTTACTGAAATTGTGCAATATGCACGTGATAAAGAGATTGATGTAATTGTTGGCCCAGAAGCGCGTGGATTCATCGTTGGATGTCCGGTTGCTTTTGCACTTGGTGTTGGTTTTGCGCCTGTGCGTAAACCAGGAAAATTACCACGTGAAGTTATTTCAGCGGACTATGAAAAAGAGTATGGTACAGACACATTGACCATGCATGCCGACTCTATTAAACCCGGACAACGTGTTTTGATTGTAGATGATCTCTTGGCAACAGGTGGAACAGTAAAAGCTACGATTGAGATGATTGAACGTTTGGGTGGTATCGTTGTTGGTTGTGCCTTCTTTATTGAACTTGATGACCTCAAAGGGCGTGAAAAGCTCGGTAACTATGATTACAAGGTCTTGATGCATTATTAATTTTAGAGTTTTAGCATCCCATTAAGCAAGACGGAAAACGACACATCATGAAACAGTTTAAATCCGTTTACATATTGACAATGAAGCGAATTTAATATAATATAGAAAAAGAAAATCTGAAAGAGAGCAAAAAAAGTTTGAAAATTGAAGCATTAGAAGGACAAAATATCGAAGAACTTTCAATGATTGAAGTTGCTCATGCAATTTTGGAACAAAATGGTAAGGAAATGGCTTTTGCAGAAATCTTGAATGCCGTTCAAGATTACTTGAAAAAGTCTGACAATGAAATCAAAGCCACAATTGCACGTTTTTACACAGAAATGAATACAGATGGAAGCTTTATTCCATTAGGAAATAACATTTGGGCACTCCGCTCATGGTACGCGATCGACGAAATCGATGAGGAAGTCATTGCTCTTGATGAAATTGATGACGAAGAAGAAAAAACAACTAAAAAACGTACAAAAGTTAATGCATTTGGTATCGAAGATGAAGTGGATCCTGAAGATGAACACATCGACAAAGGAAACGATGCAGATGACATGACTTATGATGATGAGAATCCAGATGATGAAAAAGATGAGGTTCAAGCTTATGATGCTGAACTTGCTGAAGTTGAACTGGATAACGTGGATGAAGACGTTGAACTCGATGAAGAGGACGACGATGACGACGACAGCGACTCAGAAGAGAATTAAAATCTAAAAGAGTGAGGTCCCTGACCTCGCTTTTGTGAATATTACCCAACAAACTTACGCTTCACTGTTTAAAAAGAAAGGGAGGCGTGATAAGGAGGATTAACCTTGGTAGAAAAAGATACGGAGAAGTTTTCGAGAGAAAGTTTCAAAGATAAAATCTTGCGTGAACTTGAAGAAGGAAATCGAGCCAACACGGATGGGACTTTTGAAAACTATGCCCGTGAATCCAACAAAGAACTTTCTTCAACCCCGAGCAGACATGCTCGACGAGAACGTGCTGATTTTTCAGAGATTCAACGTCCAACGCCATTTAAGTTGACGGAAGAACTAGAAAATCCAGAAGTAGAGGAACAAGCTAAAATTTCCGAAGATGTGGAACTTCCTGAAAAAGCTGTTTCTGATCAAGTGAAAACAGAAACATCAGCACAAGAAGAACGTCCAGACTTTGCAAGTGTTCGCGAGCAAATGCTCCAAGCGAGCCAAGGACAAAGTTATTCACGACTGAGACGGAAGACAAAAGCAGCTGATAAAGAAGTTGTTGACGAAGATGAGCAACTTGAAGCACAAGCAGCTGATGTCGCAGCGCCTACTGCCGAAGAGACGACACACAGACAAAGAAGTCGTCGAGCAGCAGTGAAACCGGATGAAGAAGCTGAAGAAATACAGCCCAAGTCTAAAGTGAAGAAACCGAAGAAAAAAGTTTCTTCTGGAAAGATTATTGCTGTTATCGTAGCAGTTTTAATTCTGGCCGCAGCAGGGACTGGTTTTTATGGCTATAATTTCATCAAAGAAGGTGTACAACCGCTCAATACTGCAAATACAACCAAACGTGCCATTAATATTCCAGCAGGAGCAAGCAGTAAGCAAATCGGAGATATCTTACAAAGAGAAGGTATTATCAAAAATGGTATGGTTTTCCAATACTATACCAAATTTAAAAATTTCAGTGGCTTTAAGAGTGGCTACTATAACCTCTCGCCTAGTATGAGCTTGTCAGATATTGCAAGCCTGTTGGAGCAAGGGGGGACAGAACATCCAGTGGAACCCACTCTGGGCAAAATTTTGATTCCTGAAGGTTATACATTAGAACAAATTGCTCAAGCTGTTACAGTGAATTCTGCGGGTAAAGATGAAAAAACACCTTTTACCAAAGAGGAGTTTATGAAGACTGTGCAGGATCAAGCCTTCATCGAAAAAATGAAACAGAAGTTTCCAAAACTTCTAGCTAGCTTACCAAGTAAAGACAGTGGTGTGAAGTATCAACTTGAAGGTTACCTCTTCCCAGCAACTTATGAGTATTCGAAAAAGACAACCGTTGAAAGTTTAATTGAGACAATGCTTTCAACAACAAATGCACAGCTGGAACCCTTGTATGAACAAATACAAGCGAGTGGACTTACGGTCAATGAAACCTTAAGTCTGGCTGCCATTGTCGAAAAAGAAGCCAACAGTGATGATGATCGCCGTAATGTTGCACAAGTCTTCTTTAACCGTCAGAATTTAGGTATGACGATGGATTCGAATACAGGAATCTTTTATGCTGAAGGCAAGCTAGGTAAGGATACGTCCCTTGATCAACAAGCTGCAATTAATACACAATTAGACTCACCTTTCAATACTTACTTGTATCCAGGTTTTGGTCCTGGCCCAATCGTGAGTCCAAGCTTGTCGTCAATCAAAGCAGTACTTAACCCGACTGCGAATGATTATCTTTATTTCGTAGCGGATGTTGAAGGTAAGATTTACTTTGCACAAACACTTGAAGAGCAAAACATCAATGTTCAAAAGTATGTCAATGATGCGATTGCGTCGGGTCATTAATTAGAAATTTAAAAAGGATAAAAAATGGTAGAAAAAACTTTCCCCATGACCAAAGAAGGTCTGGAAAAACTAGAACAAGAATTAGATAACCTTAAATTGGTTAAACGCCCTGAAGTTATTGAACGCATCAAGATTGCACGTAGCTATGGTGACCTTTCAGAAAACTCAGAATACGAAGCAGCAAAAGATGAACAAGCTTTCATCGAAGGTCGAATTTCAACTGTGGAAACAATGATTCGTTACGCTGAAATCGTAGACAATGCCAATATCGATAAAAATGAAGTTGCCCTTGGTAAAGCAGTTGTCTTCCAAGAAGTTGGAGATGACGAAGAAGAAGAGTACGAAATCGTTGGTACTGCTGAAGCTGATCCATTTTCAGGTAAAATTTCAAATGAATCTCCAATCGCTCAAGCTTTGATTGGCCGTAAAGTTGGTGATGTGGTAAAAATTCCATTGCCTATGGGTGAAATCGAAGTTAAGATTGTTGATGTAAAATAAAATAAAAAAAGTCTGCCTTTTAGCAGATTTTTTTATTTTAGAGGCATTTCAGCCACTATTTTTGGTAAAAAATTAAAATTTTCGATATAATAGTCAATAAAGGTCAAAGATTGGAGGTTCTATGTCTGCCCAAAATACTTCAGATATTATCGAAGCTTATTTGCGAAAACTGCTCGAAGAGGCACGTGAGATTGAGATTAAACGTGCAGATTTAGCCAGTCAATTTGACGTGGTTCCTTCGCAAATTAACTATGTGATTAAAACCCGTTTCACCCCATCTAAAGGCTTTGATGTTGAGTCAAAGCGTGGTGGTGGCGGCTATATCAAAATATTCAAATACCATTATTCGGCAAAGCATGAATTCTTGCTTGATTTAGCACAGAAGTTGCCTGCCAACTTGACCGAAGGTATGGCGCAAGATATCTTGCAACTTTTATTTGATGAAAACATTTTGACTGAACGAGAAGGTAATCTTCTCCTTTTGCTTTTAGCTGATAGTGATATTTCTAACAGTTGTCGAGCGCAAATGATGATAAAAATACTACAGAGATTGGATCGTGATGATGAAATTTAATGAAAAGGACTTTACACCACAAGTTGTTAGAGTGCTTGAGAAGTCTGTCGACTATGCGCATAAGTTTAACTACGCTTGGGTAGAAAGCTCGCACCTATTGGCTGCCTTGGCTGAGGTTCCGGCTTCATTGGCATTTACGCTACTTAATTCAGAAAAGATTGATTTGGAAGAGATGTTAATCGACATCGAAGATTTTTCAAGTCAAGTGAAGACAAAAAAATCAGAAATAAAGCTTAGCCCAAGAGTCGAAACGATTATTGAGCAAGCCCGAGCATTGGCTCAAAATAACGATAAAAACCGTATTGGGACAGAACATCTCTTGTATATGCTGTTGGCAAATGAAGCCAGCTTTGCAGGACAACTTTTACGTGAGCAAAATATTAATATCGTTAACCTCCGTAAAAAGTTAGAGCAAAAAGCATATTTACGAGTGCCAGAACGCCGTAAAGCGGTGACCCCTGCTTCGAAAAGAAACCTGTCGGGGAAGGTGTCCGAAACAACAACAACACCTACTTTAGATACAGTCTCGACAGATTTGACAAAAGCAGCGCGTGAAGGCAAGCTTGATCCAATGATTGGGAGAGAGCGTGAAGTCGAACGTCTTATCCATATTTTGAGTCGCCGCACAAAGAATAATCCCGTTCTTGTTGGTGAACCAGGCGTTGGTAAGTCAGCCATTATTGAGGGCTTTGCGACACGTGTGGCTGCAGGAAATGTTCCTGTAGGTTTACGCGGCAGTCGTATCATGGCCTTGAATATGGCGATGGTCGTAGCGGGGACGAAGTTCCGTGGTGAATTTGAAGATCGTTTGACGGCTATTGTGGATGAAGTGACACATGATAAAGATGTTATCGTCTTTATCGATGAACTCCATACTATTATTGGTGCTGGGGGAGGCATGGACTCTGTCAATGATGCCTCAAACATTTTAAAACCCGCATTAGCACGTGGCGAGTTTCAACTTATTGGTGCTACTACTTATCAAGAATATCAAAAATATATTGAAAAAGATGAAGCTCTGGAACGCCGTTTTGCCCGTGTCAATGTCGAAGAACCCTCAGAAAAAGAAACGGTTGCGATTTTACAAGGCTTGAAAGAAAAATTTGAAGCTTACCATGCGGTTAAATTTGAAGAAGGGGCTTTGGAGCGTGCCGTTAGCTTGAGTAATCGCTACATGCCAAGTCGTCGTCTGCCAGACAAAGCCATTGATCTTCTTGATGAAGCAGCGGCCAAAGTTAAAATCACGAGTAAAACAAATTACACCAAGCTAGACGAGTTAAAAGCAGAATTAAAAGCGGAAGAGCTGAAATTACAACAAGCAGTTGTTGCTCTTGATATTGTTGAAGCACAAGGAATTGAAAAAGATATTGAAAGATTAACACACAAAATTGATAATTTTACAGTATCGGAAAATGATAATCCTTTGGTCGAAGAAAGCGATATTTATGCTGTTGTTTCTAACCTTACAGGAATTCCGCTCCAACAAATGACGAAAACAGAAAGTGAACGTCTGATTAACTTAGAAAAAGAGTTACATCAACGTGTGGTCGGACAGGAAGAAGCGATTTCGGCTGTTTCTCGTGCTATAAGACGTGCGCGTTCAGGTATTGCTGATACGAGACGTCCTCTGGGCTCATTTATGTTCCTTGGTCCGACAGGGGTGGGGAAAACAGAGCTTGCTAAAGCTTTAGCGGAAAGTGTCTTTGGGAGTGAAGAGAACATGATTCGCGTAGACATGAGTGAATTTATGGAAAAATTCTCGACATCGCGTCTTATCGGAGCACCTCCAGGGTATGTAGGTTACGACGAAGGGGGACAATTGACAGAGCAAGTCCGTAATAAGCCTTATTCTGTTATTCTCCTTGATGAAGTTGAAAAAGCCCATCCTGACATTTTCAATATCATGTTGCAAATTTTGGATGACGGTTTCGTTACAGATACCAAAGGGCGGAAAGTTGATTTCCGAAATACAATCATTATTATGACATCTAACTTAGGCGCAACGGCTATTCGTGATGATAAAACGGTTGGTTTTGGGGCTAAATCAATTTCAACAGATTATGCAGCCATGAAAGCAAGAATCATGGAAGAGCTGAAGAAACAGTACCGTCCAGAATTTCTTAACCGTATCGATGAAACCATCGTTTTCCATTCACTGACTGAAAAAGAGATTGAACAAGTCGTGAAAATCATGAGTAAATCTCTTGTATCACGTTTGAAAGATCAAAATATTACAGTGAAGTTTACCCCTGCTGCCTTGAAAGTTATTGCTGATAAAGGATTTGATCCTGAGTATGGTGCACGTCCGTTGCGTAAAGCGCTACAACGGGAGGTTGAAGACACGCTCAGTGAGCAATTGCTTGCAGGCGAAATTCATCCGGGGGATACGATTTCTATTGGGTCTTCTAATAAAAAGATTAGAATAAGTGTTATTGATTGACTTGTAAGCGATTATATATTATAATTAAATTAGAAATAAAGAAAGGACGGTTCTTAAAACTTGACTGTCCAGCGTCTTGCAAAACAGTGAAGATTCAACACAAGAGCCGTTAAGGTAGACTCTATGATCAAATATAATATCCGTGGTGAAAATTTTGAGTTAACAGATTCAATCCGCTCATATGTTGAAGATAAGGTTGGAAAACTTGAAAAATACTTTAACGATGGTCATGAAGTAACAGCCTATGTAAATCTTAAAGTTTACTCCGACAAACGTTACAAAGCAGAAGTTACAGTGCCTGCTAAAAATGTAACCTTGCGTGCAGAAGATACAGCAGCTGACATGTATGCAGCTATTGACTTTGTTGAGGAAAAACTAGAACGTCAAATTCGCAAGTATAAAACACGTGTAAACCGTAAATCTAAGATTAACGTTCCTACTGGACAAGCTTTCGGAGATGAGTTTGCACCACTTGATGAAGCTGAAGAAGTAAATGAAGATCAAGTAAAGATTGTTCGTACTAAACATGTTTCCTTGAAACCAATGGATGCTGAAGAAGCAGTGCTTCAAATGGACATGTTGGGTCATGACTTCTATATCTTTACAGATGCAGATACAGACAGTACTAATGTCGTTTACCGTCGTGAAGATGGCAACATTGGTTTGATCGAAACCAAATAAGATTTAAGTACCTAAACTGTATCAAGAAAAAAGTCAAGCAAAAAAGCTTGGCTTTTTTTGTTAACTCTGTACTTCTGTGACATTTCTTTTCTGTAATCGTTTACTTAAATTATAACAGTTTGACTAAAAAACAAAACTGTACTAGTAAAGAAAGTGCAAACATTCCCGTATATCCCTTGAAATTAGCAAACTGTATGATATAATAAAAACGTAATCTGAAACAGAAAGACCAAAGGAGATTTTCTACATGAAAACAGAAACTAAAGAAATCTTTGAGCAAGCCTGGGAAGGTTTCAAAGGATCAGACTGGCAAGATAAAGCAAGCGTCACACGCTTTGTTCAAGCCAACTACAAACCTTATGATGGAGACGAAAGTTTCCTCGAAGGACCAACAGAACGTACGCTTAAAGTAAAAGATATCATCGAAACAACAAAAGCGCACTATGAAGAAGTAGGGTTCCCATTCGATACTGATCGTGTGACTTCTATTCACAAAATTCCTGCTGGTTACATCGATCCTGAAAACAAAGATCTCGAATTAATCTACGGTATGCAAAACAGCGAACTTTTCCGTTTGAACTTCATGCCAAAAGGTGGTCTTCGTGTAGCAGAAAAAATCTTGACAGAACACGGACTCAGCGTTGATCCTGAATTGCACGAAGTGTTGGATACAACTATGACTTCTGTAAATGATGGTATCTTCCGTGCCTATACATCAGCTATTCGTAAAGCACGTCATGCCCACACAGTAACTGGTTTGCCAGATGCTTACTCACGTGGACGTATCATCGGTGTTTACGCACGTCTTGCGCTTTACGGTGCAGACTACTTGATGAAAGAAAAAGCACGCGAATGGGATGCAATCACTGAGATTACTGAAGAGACTATCCGTCTTAAAGAAGAAATCAACATGCAATACCAAGCACTTGATCAAGTTGCTAAATTTGGTGATCTTTATGGACTTGACGTTCGTCGCCCAGCCTTGAACACTAAAGAAGCTATCCAATGGATCAATATTGCTTATATGGCTGTATGTCGTGTTATCAATGGTGCGGCAACTTCACTTGGACGTGTGCCAATCGTTCTTGATATCTTCGCTGAACGTGACCTCGAACGTGGTACTTTCACTGAACAAGAGATTCAAGAATTCGTTGATGATTTTGTATTGAAACTTCGTACAATGAAGTTCGCACGTGCTGCAGCCTATGATGAACTTTACTCTGGTGACCCAACATTTATCACAACATCTATGGCTGGTATGGGTAATGACGGACGTCACCGTGTGACAAAAATGGACTACCGTTTCCTAAACACATTGGATACAATCGGTAACGCTCCAGAACCAAACTTGACAGTACTTTGGTCTGATAAATTGCCACATGCCTTCAAACGCTATGCAATGTCAATGTCTCATAAACACTCTTCTATTCAATATGAAGGTGTTGAAACAATGGCTAAAGAAGGCTATGGCGAAATGTCTTGTATCTCATGTTGTGTATCACCGCTTGATCCAGAAAATGAAAACGAACGTCACAACCTTCAATACTTTGGGGCACGTGTTAACGTTCTGAAAGCAATGCTTACTGGTTTGAATGGTGGATATGACGACGTTCATAAAGACTACAAAGTGTTTGACATCGAACCTGTAACTGACGAAGTTCTTGACTACGACACAGTTATGGAAAACTTTGACAAATCATTGACTTGGTTGACTGATACTTATGTAGATGCCATGAACATCATTCACTATATGACTGATAAATACAACTATGAAGCTGTTCAAATGGCCTTCTTGCCAACACGTGTTCGCGCAAACATGGGCTTCGGTATCTGTGGTTTCGCTAATACTGTGGATTCACTTTCAGCAATCAAATATGCGAAAGTTAAAACAATTCGTGATGAAAACGGCTATATCTACGATTACGAAGTTGAAGGCGACTTCCCACGTTATGGTGAAGATGATGACCGTGTAGACGATATCGCTAAACTTTTGATGAAGATGTACTACGAAAAATTAGCTTCACACAAACTTTACAAAAATGCTGAAGCTACAGTTTCACTTTTGACAATCACTTCAAACGTTGCTTACTCTAAACAAACAGGTAACTCACCAGTTCATAAAGGTGTATTCCTCAATGAAGATGGTTTAGTCAACAAATCTAAAGTAGAATTCTTCTCACCAGGTGCTAACCCATCAAACAAAGCGCGCGGTGGTTGGCTCCAAAACTTGAACTCTTTGGCTAAACTTGAATTTGCTCATGCAAATGACGGTATCTCATTGACAACTCAAGTTTCTCCACGCGCACTTGGTAAAACACGTGACGAACAAGTAGATAACTTGGTTCAAATCCTCGACGGTTACTTCGGTCAAGGTGGTCAACACGTTAACCTTAACGTTATGGACCTTAAAGATGTTTACAGCAAAATTATGGCTGGTGAAGACGTTATCGTACGTATCTCTGGTTACTGTGTAAATACTAAATACCTGACACCAGAACAAAAACAAGAATTGACTGAACGTGTATTCCACGAAGTTCTTTCACAAGATGATGATGAAGTAATGCACACATCTAACATCTAATGGAATGTAAAAACAAACTCTCCTTTGGGGAGGTTGTTTTTTTTTGCTTCTTTCTATCATTAAGCAGATCCTGTTATTTTTTACCATAATACTCATTTTATGTAAGGGAGAAGTAGTGAAGGGACAATTACAACGGTCTGGAGTCCTTCCCAGACCGGAAAAATATCATTTTTACTTCCTGAGATCGTAATTACTGAATATCGTATCCCGAGTTGTGCTATAATAAAGCTATGAATAAAGTAATCGGTTTGACAGGTGGAATAGCTTCTGGGAAATCAACGGCGGTTGATTTTTTGCGTTCTCAGGGCTATCCGATCATTGATGCGGATCAAGTGGTTCGTGAATTACAAGCACCAGGTGGCGCCTTATATCAGGCAATCTTGAAAGAATTCGGTCCTACCTACTTTGATGAGGATGGACTTTTGAATCGGCGGAAGTTGGGCAACTTGATTTTCTCGAAGGATGAAGCACGAGAAAAACTCGCATCGCTCCAAAATCATATTATTCGCCAAGAACTCTATAAGAGACGTGAGGCACTTTTGAAGGATGACAAGGTTCAAAAGCCCATAATTATGGATATTCCCTTACTCATCGAACAAGCTTATGATGGTTTTGACGAAATATGGTTAATCGCTGTTCCAGAAAGCATTCAAATGGAGCGTATCATGAGTCGAGATAATATGACCCAAGAAGAGGCGGAAGCGCGTATCAAAGCTCAAATGCCTTTGTCAGAAAAGAAGAAGTATGCCACACGTATTATTGACAGTTCAGGAACAATTCCTGAAACTTATGAAAAAATCACAGAATTGTTAAAAGTAGTAGAAAAGAGGGATTAAAACGAGTAAATCAACAAAAAAAAGAAAAGTTAATTGGAAACAAAACTTGTGGATCACATGGATTGGCTGTTTTATTGTGGGCTCATCTTTTTCACTGGTAATGCCATTTTTGCCTCTTTATATTCAGAGCTTAGGTGTGACGGGTTCTAATGTAGAGCTGTTTTCTGGTATTGCTTTTGCTTCGACAGCCTTAGTCTCAGGTTTAGTTGCACCTATGTGGGGGAAATTAGCAGACAAATACGGCCGAAAACCCATGATGGTCAGAGCTTCTTTTGCGATGACCTTTACTATGTCTGCAATTGCTTTTTCTCATCAAATGGGCGGCTATTGGTGGCTTTTGCTCATGCGTAGTCTCATGGGCTTCTTTTCAGGTTTCATTCCCAACTCGACTGCAATGATCGCTTCTCAAGCACCCAAAGAACGTTCGGGTTATGCTCTGGGCGTCTTATCCACTGCAATGATTACGGGGACTTTGATCGGTCCTTCTATCGGTGGTTTGCTGGCGCAGTGGTTTGGAATGGCAAATGTCTTCCTTATCGTTGGGAGTCTGCTTGCTCTAGCAACGATTTTGACTGTCTTTTTTGTCCATGAAAACTTTGAACCCGTAACGAAAGATAATATGTTATCGACAAAGGAAATTGTCAATCGTATAAGCAATAAGCAAATTCTTTTTGGCTTACTTGTTACCAGCTTTATTATCCAAGTTACCACACAATCAATAGAGCCATTTGTTACCCTTTATATCAAGACCTTGACTACAAATACAAATAACTTAATGTTTATCTCAGGGCTTATTGTGTCTGCAGTCGGCTTGTCTGCAATGCTGTCTTCAAGTACACTGGGTAAATTAGGAGACAAATATGGCGCACATCGACTGATTTTAATTGGCCTCGCCTTTAGCTTCGCGATGTATTTACCGATGGCCTTTGTAAAAACACCTCTCCAATTAGGACTCTTAAGATTTATGCTGGGGTTCGGTACGGGGGCGCTGATGCCATCCGTCAATTCCCTTTTAGCAAAAATTACCCCTAAGGAAGGTGTGTCGCGGATTTTTGCGTATAACCAAATGTTTTCTAACTTTGGTGTAGTCGTAGGTCCGATAGTGGGCTCTGCAATTGCAGGTTGGATTTCATATCGTATGGCCTTTATTGTGACAAGTCTTTTCGTGGTTGTTAATTTCTTCTGGTCCCTGACCAACTTCCGGAAATACCTAAGAAAACGGAGCATCGTAGAATGAGAGTGAAAATAACTTTAGCTTGCACAAGTTGTAAGAGTAAAAACTATATTAGCAGTAAGAATAAAAGCAGTAATCCTGATAAAGTCGAAACAATGAAGTTTTGTCCAAAAGAGCGTATGGTTACATTACACCGAGAAGTTTAAACTGTAGAGAGTATTTTTCATTCTACAAAACCATTTATTTTCAAAATAATTGCACATCTCTAAAATTGAAACTGAAAAAATGGTATAATAAAAAATGTTAAAAAATAATAGAAATGAAATGATAACTTAAAATGAATGATGGATTGAAGAAAGCAAACTTCCTGAACTATTCTATTTTGATTCCCTACCTGATCATGTCAGCTGTAGGTATCGTGATGGTTTTTTCAGCAACAGTCCCATATCAGCTGGCGAAGGGACTTTCACCTTATAAAATGGCAATCAACCAAGGCGCATTCATGTTGCTGAGTTTTGTTGCTATTGCTGTGATTTACCGGATGAAACTCCGTGCGCTTAAGAGTAAAAAAATGATTGGTTGGGTTTTATTTCTTTTGATTTCAGCCATGATTTATTCCCGCGTTGGGCCAAACACCTCCGCAAATGGTGCACATGGCTGGATTCCTATCCCAGGTGTGGGTACGATTCAACCTGCTGAATATGCAAAATTTTTCGTTGTTTGGTATCTGGCTTCGGTTTTTTCCGAAAAGCAGGATGAAATATATGAAAAAGATATCGCAGCAATTTTCAAAGGAAAAACCATTTGGCAAAAACTATTTGGGGGATGGCGCACTGCGATTCTTATAATGTTAGGTATCTTGGTTATTATGCCAGACTTGGGTAATGCTTCGATTATGGCGATGATTACAGGAGTGATGATTGCTTCTAGTGGTATCTCTTGGCGCTGGTTTAGTGGCTATGGTAAGATCATTCTGGGAGCGATGGTTGCCTTTATTGCCTACCTTTATGCTGTAGGTGGTGACGTTATCCCGGGACACTATGTCAATGCCCGTTTTAAGGCAATGGTGAATCCTTTCGGAGGCTTGTCAACATATGGTCACCAAATGGCCAATTCCTATTACGCCGTAAGTAATGGGGGCTGGTTTGGTCGAGGGCTCGGAAATTCTATTGAGAAAAATGGCTTCCTGCCTGAAGCGCACACGGACTTTATCTTCTCTATTGTTATTGAGGAGCTGGGGTTAATCGGAGGAATTATCGTTCTCGGCGTATTGTTCTTTATGATTGTGCGTATCTTAATGGTCGGTATCCGTGCAAAAAGTGCATTTAATTCGATGATCTGTATCGGGATTGGTTCTACCCTATTGATTTCAGTATTTATCAATATTGGAGGAGCTTTTGGAATTATTCCGGAAACAGGGGTAACATTCCCATTCCTATCGCAAGGGGGATCATCATTCCTTGTGTTGTCTTTGGGGATTGCTTTCGTGCTTAACATTTCGGCAGATGAAAAACGCAGAGAAGTCAGAGAACTTTCAAGTACATATGCTAGAAATGTTTAATATTAAATGCTAAAGTTAAGAAAAAGCTAATCAAATTAGCTTTTTTTATAAAGTTTGTATGTTGTGAAAATTCTTAATTTGGTTGCTGATGCTTTCTAATACTCAATGCCCCTATCTCGCTAAAGCAAGAAGGGTCAAACGCAAACTCTCATGGAGATTTGCTAGAGTCTTACTCCCTCCTTCGTAAAAAGTTATTTTTACTGCGTCAGGTCGTACTACTCCATGCCTCTATCTCGCTAAAGCGAGAAGGGTCAAACGCAAACTCTCATGGAGATTTGCTAGAGTCTTACTCCCTCCTT
>ERZ1035044.11-NODE-11-length-78969-cov-75.357883_pt1 | contig 78969 bp, 81 predicted proteins | sample MGYA00520588_ERZ1035044 | MGnify/ENA primary metagenome ERZ1035044 (study PRJEB33766, sample SAMN09781698) | gut metagenome | biome: gut microbiome | host: Homo sapiens | place: Madagascar | study: EMG produced TPA metagenomics assembly of the PRJNA485056 data set...
TCGGAAACAGGAAAGGAAGGCGAAAGACGGTTTAAATGATGCGCTTACGGCTGATGCTGGCCTGACTGCACTGAAGCGCCTTTATGAAGGGACTGCTGGTTTATCCGTTTTCCGGCAGTCCCTTTTTCCTTACTGGCATTGTGCGGGCATGAACAACCAGGCTGCCAGGAAGGCCGATTCCCTCCGGGAACGGGGATGAACGTGCGCCTGCGGCGCTCGTTCTTTTCCCCCGCCTTCTCTGTTTATGACTTGCCGGAAATCACATCACCTTCCCTGTGATTATTCTCTTTTTCCTCCTGTTCTGACTCTGATTACTGCTGCTCTGATTACTGTCTGTTTTGTTGTTCTCCTGCTTATGCCTTTTCCGGGCGTCCCCCTGGCGGGGCGGGCTGTCGTGAACGGAGTCAGCGAAGCTGTCTCCGCCCTGGCGGGCTTCCATCCCTGACGCAAAAACCCGGGTTTGCAGCGACCGGAACGGTCGCGCCACCCTTGTCGCGCCGTGGCCTGCGCTCCCGGCATCCCGGCAAAAAGACGCCGGGATGTAAGGAGCAACGCCGTTTCGCAAACCGCGCTTCACGTCGTTGCGGCGGGTCCCTGCCCGTTGTTCTGTCCGGTGCCATACACCTGTTTAAGCCCCTGTCGCCGGGGGCATAGACAGCCACAACCGTCTCCGCCAGTCCAGGGGTGAAATGCACATCCCGCAAAAGTTTTTGCCCAAAAGCAGGCAAAAACTTTTGCGGTCTGCCCCCGGACAGTCGTTTCCGGCCGTGGCAGTGATGCCCCTTGCGGCGAAGGTTCTCAAACAGGTGATGGTGAATACCGGAGGGAACAAAAGGCAGGTCCCCGCAAAACGTCAAAACCGCGGCTCCCGAAACTCAACAAGATGATGGGGGCTGAAAACATCAGATACAGGAGGAATTATGAGCGCATTTTCTTTTAACACCACTTATCAGCCAACAGGCGATCAGCAGAAAGACGCAATCGCACAGATCGGGATCATGCAGAATCGTGCTGTTCAGGCAAATCTTGCATATCAGAGCTGCCGGGATTCTGGTGCACTCTTTAAGGTGCTCCACCAGGTCAATAATGAGCTGCATGACTTACTGGATAGCCTGGAGAATCATACTCCTCTTGTCAGAAAAAACGCTGATGAGTTGATCGCGCTGTTACTGCTTTTCACCCGGCAGGTTGGTCAGTCCCGAACTGACCTGATTTGATGGCCCTTCCCCTCGGAATTGTTGTCTTTTTGTTAACGATAACCGAGGGGGGATGATATTAAGCGAAAAAATTTTTATTAATTTTATGCCTTCATAAAGGAGTTGCTGTTATGCGATTAGCTTCCCGTTTTGGTCGATATAATTCCATTCGCCGTGAGCGCCCGTTAACGGATGACGAATTAATGCAGTTTGTTCCATCTGTCTTTTCTGGTGATAAACATGAATCCCGGAGTGAGCGTTATACATATATCCCAACCATCAATATCATCAATAAGTTACGTGATGAAGGTTTCCAGCCGTTCTTTGCCTGTCAGAGTCGGGTTCGTGATTTGGGACGCCGCGAATACAGTAAACATATGTTACGTCTTCGCAGGGAAGGGCATATTAACGGGAAAGAAGTTCCTGAAATTATCCTGCTTAATTCACATGATGGTTCATCCAGTTATCAGATGATCCCCAGAATTTTTCGTTTTGTCTGCACAAATGGTCTGGTGTGCGGGAATAATTTTGGCGAAATCCGCGTCCCACATAAAGGTGATATTGTCGGGCAGGTTATTGAGGGAGCGTATGAAGTGCTCGGTGTCTTTGATAAAGTCACTGAAAATATGGAGACAATGAAAGAGATACATCTTAACAGTGATGAACAACATTTATTTGGCAGAGCTGCATTGATGGTCAGGTATGAAGATGAAAATAAAACGCCTGTGACGCCTGAACAAATAATTACTCCCCGCCGTTGGGAGGATAAACAGAACGATCTCTGGACGACCTGGCAGCGGGTTCAGGAGAATATGATAAAAGGTGGATTATCGGGGCGAAGTGCCTCCGGTAAAAATACCAGGACAAGAGCCATTACAGGCATTGACGGTGATATCCGAATCAACAAAGCATTATGGATGATTGCCGAACAGTTCAGGGAGTGGAAGTCATGATAATATAAGTAAAGCCCCGAAAAATTTTTCGGGGCTTTACTTATATTATCATCCTGCGGCATTGCTGTGTCGTCTGATATGCCTCAATTTCATCAACTGGCTTTTCGGTAGTCTGTAAATATTGTGCCCGCGAAAAATGGTCTGGCAGGAGGCTGCGCAGTTACCGGATATATATAAGATGGGTTCCCGCTTTGCGGGGCTTCGGCCAGTCAGCATTATCACTCATATGATATTTTTGTGTGTGGCCTTCCATGCCGCTGTCGCGGCATAACATCTTTCAGTGTCCTTGCTTGTTTTTTATATTGCGATAAATGTTCTGTATTTTTGAAGCATAAATTTTTCTGCGCCGTTCCTGTTCCTCTGTGTTGCGAAAACCGGCATTGTAAGCACCGACCGCTCGCCATGTTACCCCCCACTTTTTGAACGCTATTGCCAGGTAATACGCACCGGTATAAATATTCATGCACGGGTCTGTAACCAGGTGTTCCGGTTTTATTCCGTAACGTGACAGTTCCTTAAAATGCTGGGAGTCGATTTGCATCAGGCCGGAGCCATATCCCGTAACAGGGTTAATGCCGATAGCATTAACCCTGTTACGGGATTCATGCCATGAAATCGCTCTCAGTAAATCGGGATCTATTTTGTAATCTCTGCCAGCAAGTTCAAAACAGTCAGAGGAATATGTGTTTCCTGCAAACATTATGAGGATAATGGCGATAATCTTATGCATGTTTTTACTATTTATAGCGTCAATACTATGGAGTGAGCATGCCATTTTTGTGCTTTACAGGCAATGCCCCGAAATTCTGAATCAGTCCCGGGCTGCTTTTTGCCTCATCTCTCCTCTGAAAGTATTTCCCTCACACCTGTCGCAAAACTGTGTTTTGCCAGATTATGATTATAAATCATAATGTTATGATTTATGTTAGTGGCAATGTTTAATGATTTTGTTTTTGCTGTGGGCGTGTGGTGGTCTAAAGATGGGCTAATTAGCCCATCTTTAGACCACTGATGTGTGTTTTTCCTTGTAAAACAGTTGGTTTCTAAATCATGTGGGCTAGTTGTGGGTCTTATTGTGGGCTGATTGTGGTCACTTAACATTATGAAAATAATGTGATTTAATCGTTGTCTCTTTTATGTTTGTGTGGTTATTTTTTTGTTCTTTTTTGTATGTGGGCTAAATGTGGGTCTTTAGAGAGGATAAAGTATGCCAAGACAACATATTTATATGACTCAAAAAACGTTAAATGGAGTGAGAAAGTTAGTTGAGGAAAGAAGAAGTGAAGGTGCTTCCGCCGCAGAGGCAAATATATCAAGTGTTTGTGCTGAATTATTAGCAATAGGTTTAAGAGTGACAGAGCAGTTAAAGGCAAGAGAGCTGGTGACCCCTGATGATTCAGAAGATAAAGATGGGGAGTATCGTGATCTATTACTTTCAGAGGTGATTAAATCACGACAGGCTTCTCAGGCGATACTGAAATGCATATTTAATATTGAAGAAATAAAAGAAGATACCAGACTGGATTTCAGTGATCTGAAAAAAGGATTTGAAGCTGAGCTTATATCTCTTAGAGATAGAGTGTTGAAGCAAAAATAGCATTGTTTTTATTTGATGGTGTTGAATAGGTATATTGTGTTTGGTAAAATAATAGCACGTTGATGGTATAAATATCGACGATTTGAAAATTTAATTGAATCGCTCTGGCGAGGGATTAGGCCTCCCTCTACCAGAGCTAACCACAATCTAGCCACCTTTGGAGGAACTAGTATGGCTAAACACAACTCTATTGATCTGCCTGTTGGATCTCAAGAACTTTCCTCACTTTTTTATCAATATCACCGCCAGACAGGTGGTATCTGGTACATCAAAAATGGTAATGGACAATTTTTAGATTGCAGTAATGATTTTCTGCGCGTTTTTTGTTCCCTGAATGATGTAAGTCAAGATGAATTTTTACAGAGTCAGCCTGGAAATTTATTTGGTTTTTACGATGGGAGGTTAAAAGAGTATGAATGCCTTACTATTGCGGAGAATAAAATAAAAATATTGCTGGTTTCACTTTTATCTATAGACAGGACGAGTCCATATATTTGTACATTGAAACCATTTCTCGACGGTGTATATGTAAAAATTGATACTTTATATTTTCTCGGGACAGAGAGAAAAATAATAGATGCGATATGTAATATTAATAAGAAAAATATTAGTGAGTTATACAAACACCAACGATTCTATGGTGTTAATCCTTTCCAGGATCTTGATCCTGATGACTGGCTTGTCGCATGGCTAATGTCTGCCAGAGTGTCGCAAAGAAGTATCGCTGAATTTATGAATGTCAATGTAAAAGCGATAGAAAAAAGAGCTTCAACAATATATACGCATTTGATTGTTGAAAATTATGAAAACTTTATATTGCTTTCTGACTTATATCAATGGAGTAAATTTATTCCGCCACGCATATCTATGTCTCCAGTATTAAATGAAGTTTGCTTGATATAAATCAAAAATGTTCGACAATTGTCCTGCTGGCTAAAATGTTTTTTTTATGAAATCATTCCCTCTCAGTTATCTGAGGGGGTTTTATGTTAGAAACAAAGAAGAAAAAAAGTGTCGTTTCAGTAACACTTCTTCTTCGTCGGGAAACTAATGAGAAACTTGTTGCAGCTGCAAAAGCAGCAGGACGTTCAAAGAGCCTGGAAGCAACATTACGTCTGACTCAACATTTAAATTCAGTACCTGAGCTTGGGGAGAACAGTTACTGGGAAATCCTGTTGCCGAAAGAAAGTTAATCTTTTCGTTTCGTTAAATCTGTTTTACTGAAGGTACTCCGTAGCGGGAGTTTAAATATCAGCGGACTGTTTTTGCTGAATATCCTTCTTTTGCATTTGTTATGCCCTGTTGTCTACGGGCAGGGACTTTTGCACCCCGCAGATCGTATTTCACGGTCACGATCGGATTTGCACCCGAGGGCGGTAGCGTGCCTGAAATGGTCCGGAGTTACGTTCTGAATATCCACACCCGGGTATTCAGAGGGCAATTCCGCCCATATAACTTTTTATTGTCCGTTAAAAGAGGAATTTATATGGCTGAAATGACTGTTTTAAATAATGTCATGGCAACGTCTGCGAAAAAACGCAAGCCGGGTTTGTTGTCATGTTGTTTGGCTGTTGTTAATAAATCAACTGCCAAAGCCCTGGTGAAATATGTGGCTGCGCCGCTGGCTCTCTGGCTGGCGGCACAGGGAATGGCACAGGCAACGGACCTGGCTGCTCCCGGTAAAGCTGACGTCCAGGCGACTTTTGGTCAGGACTCCACGATGATGTACTACTTCATGATCGCGGAAGTTTTTCTGGTATTCATGCTCTATCTGCGTAACCACAACCCCGCCACCTTTGTGTTGATCCCGGTATTTATCGTGGTGACCAAGGTTATCTTCTCCATGATTGGTGGCTAATTTGCTTCCGTTTTATCAGGAGATGACGGTATGCGTGATGACGTGGAAGAACGTTACATCTTCCCTCAGACGCTGACCGAACAGAAACGCCTCATCGGGATCCCTCTCGATGAGGCTACCGTTGGACTGGCTCCACCGTGCATCGGGATTTACTTCAACCAGAGTCTGGCCGGTTTGATTGTCGGGCTTCTGTTCTGGTTTGCGTTAACCCACTTCAAAAAGGGAAAGGGGACATCCTGGCTTTTTAATATGTGTTACTGGCATCTGCCAGGACTGAACAGTCAGTTTAAGGTGCTGCCGGAGTCATGCCGGCGACTGTGGTTAAAATAAGGAGAGATTTATGGATCTGAGCGCACATCGCTCAGCCCTGAAGTTCACATCCCTGACATTTGTCATCCTGTTGTTTTTTCTTGGTCTGAGTCTGGCCGCGAATGTCCTTGCCTGGTTACGAATTGAAGATCTGGAGCGGGGACAGAAAGAAACCTACATCCCCATGTTCTTTAATCAACCGTTTTCGCTGTCCCGTAATGTGGCTGATGCCAGCTATCTGCAGCAGGTGGCGGAGTCGTTGATGTTTCTGCGACTTAATGTCACGCCGGAATCGGTAAAAGCCCAGCATAAGGCCCTGCTGCGTTATTTCGATACAACAACCCGCCCTCAGATGAAAGAGATTCTGGATGGTGAAGCCAGTCAGATCATTACCAACAATGCCAGCTCTGCGTTTTATATGACCGGGATTGATGTGTATCCGAATGCCGGGGTGGTGGATTTCAGGGGGACGCTGAAGACGTGGATTGGACGGCGCGAGGCATTGCCGGAAGAAAAAGCATACCGGCTGGAACTGGGTTACAGGGACGGGATGACAACTATCCGGTCATTTAAGGAACTGGTGAATGAGAAAGAAAAACCAACGAAATAAATGGCGGACTCTTCCGGGGATGGCCGCATTGCTGTGCGGTCTGGCTGGTAACGTACAGGCCGCACCGGTGGCACAGAAACCTGTACAGGTTCCGGTTTCGCCTGATGCACAGGCCCGTATTGCGCTGAGCAACACACAGCCTAACCTGCTGGTTGTTCCCGGCGATCGTATTGTGGGCGTGGACAGTGCGCAGGGAACCTTCACGAATACCGGAGAGTACGGACAGACAGGTATTGCAAATGGTGGGGTGATCCTGATGACGGAGAAAACCGCGCCCTTCACGTTTTATATCCGTACCGAAGGTGGCCTGGTGGTCTCCGTTATCGGGCAGCCTCAGGCCCGGGACGGGCGGGTGGTACATCTGATAAGTGAGCGGCCGGTTCGCCACCAGGCTGCCGCCGCCTGGGAGCGCAGCCATGATTATGTGGCGTTACTGGTTGATGTACAGAGGACGCTGATGAAAGGCGATATTCCCCCGGGATACGTCTTTTCTCCGATCGTGGCCGCGCCAGTGTTTTCACTGCCTGCCGGACTGATTGCCCGGGCCGACGGCATGTGGAGTGGTGATCTTCTGCGGGTGTATCGCTACCGGATAAGTAACAGGCAACAACATGCGGCAGTGTTATCTGAATCTCAGTTCAGTGCGCCGGGTGTGCGCAGTGTGGTGATTTATCCCCGTGCAGAAACCCTGTTACCCGGAGCGACCACCGATGTCTGGGTGATGGTCGGACAGACGGAGGCGCGGGATGGCTAATATCAATCAGCTGGTTCGTCGTAAACAAAACCTCAGAATGGCGCTTATTGGTCTGGGGATCAGTGCAGTGGGTGGGGCGGCCTGGTATCTGTCTTCCGCGCAGCATGCAGGAAAAGCAGCGCAGACACAGCAGCAAAAAGCGCCGCCGCCCAATATGACCGGTGTGGTCTCACAGACCTTCGATAAAAAGGTGTCAGATGCGGCGGTTGCAGATATTCAGCACACCGCCAGTGAGGCGGAAAAGAAGCTGAAAGCCTTTGAATCCCGTCTGGCGAAAATGGAGCAGCGGGAGCAGGACTACCGGGCCAAAATTGAAGAGCAGGAGAATGAGCTGGCTATCCTGCGGGCCGAACAGGAGGCGATGAAAGAAAACAGCGCACCGGAATTGCCCGCCGGGCAACCTGCACCTTCTTTTGGCCCGGGCGCGGCTGTTCCACCTCCAACCACATTTTACCCGCCGGGCAGTGGTAATGAGAACGTAAATCTGGCACCGGTCACGCAGTATCAGGTGACACCAAAGCCTGCGAAAGGACTGTCCTCAATGACCGTGGATTATGGTGAAAAATCTGCTGTCAGCAATAAACCGCCTCTGCCTTATATCCCGTCGGCCAGTTTTGCGCCGGCGGTTGTTATTGAAGGGGCCGATGCCAATGCCTCCGTCACCGGTAACAGCGAACCGTCCCCGATGCAGTTCCGCCTGACCGGCCTGGTCAGGATGCCCAACGATAAAACGTATGATCTGACGGGCTGTATGGTCACTGCCGGGGCCTATGGCGATATTTCCAGTGAACGGGCGCTGATCCGTACCGATCGTCTTTCCTGCCATAAAAACGGGCATGTGATTGATATGCCTTTTAAAGGTCATGTTTCTTTTAAAGGGAAGAACGGCATCAAAGGTGAGCCGGTCATGCGTAACGGCAAAATTATTGGCTGGGCATTTGCAGCCGGTGCCGTGGATGGTATTGGCAGTGGCGTGGCTAAAATCGGCCAGGAAACACCGGGGGCGGGAGCTGTGGCATCGGTTTCCGGCAGTTCAGTGATGAACAGCGCGCTGGGTGGCGGGGCATCGCAGGTCGGTAAAACGCTGAGTGATTACTACATCAAGCGGGCAGAGCAGTATCACCCGGTTATCCCGATAGGAGCCGGAACGGAAGTGACGGTGGTTTTTCAGGAAGGTTTTCAGCTGAAGTACACGGATGAGGACAAGGCATCCACGCCGGCGCGCCAGGCGAAGGCGGTGGTGGATAACGGTATTCAGGTATCACAGCAGATGCTGCAGGAACTTAATCTCGGGGATTCGGTGCCTGCCAGACAGACGCCCAAATAACGGAGAAAGAAATGAAGATTCTGTATCTGACGCCTGTGGCACTGGCTCTCTTTCTGAGTGGTTGTGCAGGAATGAAGAGTGAATTTGACTGCAATGCCACAGCCAGTAACAGCTGTATGACAATGGATGAGGCGAACAATAAAGCCCGGTCAGCCACTGAACGTTCTGAAGCAACAAAACAGCCCTCACTTCCCCGCCTTGCCGCTTCCGGTTCGCAACCCTTAACCAGAACTGTCTCTTTTGCCGTCAGGACACCTGCAGGAGTACCGGATTCAGTGGCTTCACCGGCATCATCCCGGACATCAGGAAACACAGCGACGGGGAGCCGCATTGTTCCTGACGGTGACAGCACGCGCCAGAAATCCCGGCGCGCGGCGCAGGAACCCGTCCGGTTACAGGCAACAACGGCCCGGATGTGGATTGCCGCCTGGACCGATGAACAGGATATCTGGCATCAGCCGTCACTGGTGGCCTTTGAGGTCACGCCGTCGCGCTGGTTACATCAACAGGGGGATAAAGGGTGAGCAGGGAAAGACAACCTGAACAGCAGGAGGTAAAAGGCTGGCAGGTATTACTGTCGCAGCTGCTGGGTGGCTGGAAAACGCCGGATGGCAGCCAGCAGGCGCAGCAAATCCTGGATGAAATGGATTATCCGTCTTTCGCCAGTCTGCTGCCGTACCGCCGGTATGATCCGGACAGTGAGCTGTTTGTTAATGCCAGAACGGCAGGGTTTATCCTTGAGTGCGCGCCGTTATCCGGTGCCAATGAAGCCATCAGTAAGTCACTGGATTATTTTTTACGGGATAAAATCCCCCGTAAAGTCCCGCTGACATTCATGCTGGTTGGTTCTCCCTGCGTGCGTCCGATGCTGGAGCGTGGGCTGGCTGATTTTCGCTGGCAGGGAAAGCGGGCAGATGAATTCAACGCCATTACCCGCGCCTATTATGAACGGGCCGCCCTGACAAAATTTGCCAATAAAAAGGGTTATCCGCTGACGCTGCGTCATTACCGTCTGTTTGTCTCGTATGCGGAGGAGGTCAGCAGTCTGACGGAACAAAAGAAGACTGAGCTGAACCAGGTGGCTAACCGTGTAGTTGCAGGGCTGGTTTCTGCCGGTCTCTGGTCCAGGCGTGTGGATAAACACGGTCTGGTTTCTCTGGTTCGTGAACTGGCCAATTTTCGGCACAGCAATATTGAACCTCCGGGCGGAGATGTGGCGGAATTTGAGCCGCTGAATACAGAATGTGTTGACCGTTCCCTGCGGCTGATGCTGCATCCGGATCGCATTGAACAGAGCCTGCAGTCACAACGTGGCGGTGAACGTGAGCGCACACGTATTCTTAATTTCATGCTGGAAAAAAATCCGGAGAAACCGTATGCCCTGTGGCAGATGGGGGACAATATCAGCAACGTCACGGATCCGCTGTGCACCATCTCCTGCCCGTTTGTAATGACGCTGGCGCTGGAAGTGGAGGAGCAGGCCGGCACCCAGCGGGAGGCCAACCGCAAATTTATCCAGCTGGACAAAAAGGCGAACTCGCCCTTTGCGAAGTTTGTACCGTCGGTGAAAAAGCAGGCTGCGGAGTGGGGCGGGCTGCGGGAATCCCTCAGCACCAACCAGGATTCACTGGCGCGTTTTTACTTTAACGTCACGCTGTTCTGTGAAGACAGGGATGAAGTGGCGCTGGAAACGGAGATGACGGTGCTGAACACCTTCCGGCGTAACGGGCTGTCAATGTACATGCCGGAGTTTATGCAGCTGCGCAATTACCTCTCCGTCTTTCCGTTCATGATGCCGGAAGGGCTGTGGAGCGATATCTGTCGTTCGAATGCTATTCAGCGGGCACGGGCCAGCAATGTGGCCAATATTCTGCCGGTGGTGGCGGATAACCAGGTCTGCCTGCAGGGGCTGCCCATACCGTCTTACCGCAACCAACTTTCTTTTTTGAACCTGTTCGACCGCAATGCGGGGCTGGATACGGATAACAACAACCTCTCCGTCACCGGTACCTCCGGGGGCGGTAAGTCATTCCTGATGCAGGGCATCATCCGGCAGGTGCTGGACAGCGGTGGCCGGGCCTGGGTGTTTGATATGGGGACTCCTACAAGGGGCTCTGCCGTAATGTGGGCGGGGTGTATCTGAATGCCCTTGACCTGCGTTTTAACCCCTTTGCCAACATTGTTGATATTAAAGAGTCCGCCGAGAGTATCCGTAACCTGCTGGTTGTGCTGGCCAACCCGTCCGGTGACTGCGATGACACCTTTATGTCGCTGTTGCTGAAGGCGGTGCAGGAAGTCTGGGATCGTAAAGAGAATGAGGCGCTGATCGACGATATTGTGCAGTTCATGCAGGAGGCTATTCAGCAGCCGGAATACCGTGATACCACCACCGTACGTGCGCGCATGGAAGAAATCATTGTTGGTCTGGACAAGTACTGCTCCTGGGGAATTTACGGTGCGTACTTCAACAGTAAGAAACCATCACTGGATGACAACGTGCGGTTCTCCGTGCTGGAGATGGGGGAGCTGAAGGACAAACCTGACCTGCTGGCTGCGGTGATGTTCTCGATGATGATTTATGTCGAGCAACGGATGTATCTCTCTGACCGTCAGCAGCCAAAAGTCTGTCTGATTGATGAAGCCTGGAAACTGCTGTCGAAAGATAACAAGCGGGCCGAGGACTTTATTGAGAATGGTTACCGCACGGCACGTAAATATAACGGTGCCTACATCACCATCACACAGGGGATTGAAGACTTCGACGGACAGAAAGCCAGTGGTGCAGCCAAAGCCGCCTGGGCGAACTCTTCCTTCAAAATCATCCTGCGCCAGAACCGTGATGCGTTCCGTAAATACTGCCTGGATAACCCGGAGATGTTTAACCGCTTTGAGCGGGAGGTTATCGAGGGCTTTCCGGCGGCACGTGAGGCGCATTTCAGTGCCTTTATGCTGCGTTACGGGGGGCAGACATCATTCCACCGTCTGCTGCTCGACCCTATCAGTCGCGTCATGTTCTCATCCGATGGTGAGGATTTTGACTACCGTGAAGCCGGACTCCGTGCCGGTAAAGATATCCACGACATCATCGGAGAACTGGCCTGGCGTAAGTTCCCGCAGGAAATGGAGACACTGACGGAATGGATAAAACACAATCACTGATTTCCTCTGCCGGTACACCGGAAAAATCCCCCACTAAATGCTCCCGCCGCCGTCGTTATCTGAAGTCTGTCGCCGGTGTGGTGGCGGGCATAATCGTGCTGAATGCAGGGGTATCCCTGTTACTGACAGAGTGGCGCCAGCCGGTCATGGTCAGTTTTGATATGGCCGGAACCGTGAACAGTTTTATGTCACAGGCTGCGGCGCAGGCACTGGATGAAGCTCAGATAAAGGCGCTGACTGCACGTTTTAACCGTGCACTCTCTGACAGTCTGACGGCATATCAGCGCGATCACCGGGCCGTCATTATTGTGGCACCGGCCGTTGTGGGCGGAGCAGAAGATATTACGGCAGAGATTCAGCAGTCAGTGGCTGCACGTATGGCAGAAGGGAAGTGAGTATGGCAGATGAAATCGAACGTTTTCAGTCTCATCAGGCGATGCTGGAAGCCGATCGCATACAACGTATCCGTCAGCAGCTAACGGGTATCAGTGCCCTGTTCTGCGATGACTGTGGTGCGCCGGTCCCGGCAGAACGTCGCCGGCTGATACCGGGTGTGCGGAAATGCGTGGGGTGCCAGGAGGTACAGGAGATTCAGGCCCGCCATTACAGGAGGTGGCAGTGAAGTGGATGTGGTGCGGGCTGCTGATAAGCCTGCCGCTGGCGGCGAAGGATCTGGGTGTGCAGGGTGACCTCTGGCCTGTGCAGGAGCAGAGCATGCTGTCCCTGATCCATCAACGGCTGGAGAGCATGGAGGCCAGCGGGCAACTGGCAGAGATGCAGACGCAGTTTAAGGAACGGGTGGTGCAGAACACGCTGCGTCCGAAGCCGGTGGAGGGGCTGCAGACAGATACCCTGTCGCACACACACCGTGTTGATCCAACAGTGAGCGTGACTGCCGATATGGCAGATCAGAACGGGCGCATTTTTGCCCGTAAAGGGCAGCGTATTAACCCGCTGGATACCGTGTCATTAGCCGGTCCGTTGTATTTTCTGGATGCGGATGATGAACGACAGGTTGCATGGTTTAAGCAGCAACCGGCAGAACTGAACCGTAAGGTGATACTGGTCGGGGGAAATATCCGGGATGCCACAAAGGCGCTGAATACGCGAATTTATTTTGATCAGGATGGCAGCCTGAGCCGTCGCTTCGGGCTGACCTGGATACCGGCAGTAGTGCGTCAGGACGGGAATTCGCTGGTTGTCACGTCTGCAGCGATGTCAGGAAAGACGAAATGAACAGAGAAGCGTATTTCCGGATTGAACCTGCCATCAGAACGCTGGTTGCCACCCTGAATGCACACGGTTACAGAACATATGCATCCTGTCAGGGACATGGATTTCCAGTGGTACATTGCCCGCCTTATGTTGCATTCCTGTGTTCTCATCAGGATGCCGTCTGGCTGGCACGTAAGCTGAGGAGGGATGCGGAGTCTTATACTCCCCGGCTGTTCTGGGGCTGGTCTGTTTTTGCGTCATTTAACAGTGAGTTCCACCTTGTCTGGCGACTGCAACCGGAAGGAGCACATTACTGGTACTGTCGTTATTTCCGGAGAACATTAACGACAGATTTCAGAACACTTACCCGGTTACTGAAAGAGCGGGCCGGTGATACAGGAATAAACGGATGATGCGCCGTCTTTTATCGACGTCACTGGTTATCCTGGGGCTGATGTCTGCCAGTGTGCAGGCAGAAGACAAGGATAAAATGTGTGACGGGAATTTTGTTAACCCGATCAGCGATATCTGCTGGGAATGTATTTTTCCGATGAGCATCGGAGATGTGTCGGTATTTGATGGTGATGCACCGGATACGGATAACCCGTCCATGCCCCTGCAGATTTGTCCTCTGGTACCGGTGGGCTACCGTATCGGCATGGCGATTGGGTACTGGGAGCCATTTGCCCTGACGGATGTGACGCGTTCACCGTACTGCATGGTAAATCTTGGGGGCTTCAATATTCCGGTCGGAAAAGTCGGGGCAGGTGGTGCCGGTCAGGAGGATAAACCCGTGGCAGGGGGTTTTTATCATGTGCACTGGTACAAATACCCGCTGACATACTGGCTGAATATCATCATGTCGTTGGCCTGTCTGCAGCGTGGTGATCTGGATATTGGATATCTGTCTGAACTTGATCCGACCTGGGATGATGATGCGCTGTCGTTAATTCTCTCACCGGAAGCTCTGGTGGTGGCTAACCCGATTACACAGGGTGCCTGTGCTGCAGATGCGATTAAAACGGTGAAGGGGAAACCCATCAATGCGTTGTTCTGGTGTGCCGGTTCACACGGCAGTCTGTATCCGTTTACCGGTTTTATTTCGGATGAATTCAGCCCACAACAGTCGTCGGTGCTGTTATCGGAGCGTATGGCATTCAAGCTGCACCGTCAGGGGATGATCCTGAACAGCATCGGTGAGGATCAGAAGGTCTGTAAGGAATATTACTCACCGATAATGCCGAAAGACCGTTTTCGCTATCAGATGGTGAATATGCATCCGGATACAAAAGCCTGTCATCCCTTTGGTCGTACCGCCATGGCCTGGGAGGCCGGACATGCCTCTCCCAATACCAGAAAGAACTACGGCTACCTTATCTGGCGCAAGCGCAATTGTGTGTTCCTGTGAGTGAAAAATATGACAGTAAAAACGATACTGAAAAATTATATCTGAGGATGATTTTATGATCGCAGAATATGATAAAGAGCGATTCAGTAACAGAATCAGAGGTGAAGTTCATATTAGTGCGGATATCCGTGTCAGTGATTTCATTACAGAAGGGGCAGCTTATGTCACGGTCACTGAGCCATCCCTGTACGAGCGAATCAGTCAGTATGCTTTTCAATATGGTGAAGATTTACAAGGGATGTTCAAGAATGAAAAATATGAATATATGTCCTGCTTTGTACGGGACGTGACAGCATTCAGAACTGAATTTGAAAACGAAGAGATACTAAAGTCATGATAAAGGTGAAACCGTTGCGTTTGTTATCAGTTTTCCCGAGATGTATAACCATCATGAAGAGTTTGTCAGAAATGAATTTATAAAGATAATACAAAAGCACGTGATGACACTGGATGATAATCTCTGGCATCATTTCATGAAAGAGATGATAAAAAATACAAGAACAGGAACCGGTATCAACCTGATCACAGGGGAGCCGATATATCCTGAAGATATAGACCCCGAAGAAGAACTGGCCATGTTACTGGCATTTTCGCGTAAAACTCTTGTCAGGATGAACGTAAGCGATTCATTTCAGTCTGATTCTTATGTTAATCAACTTATTATTCAGGCGAGAAAAATAGGTGAAATTAATAATCAGGATGTCTGGTTTAATATTCATGGTTTTTACTTTTGCTGGAACGTAAGCACGAAGTTTTTTCTTGTGTGCTGCTTAACGGGAAGACAAAATTTATCGTTATTTATATAAAAGGCTGAATTTAATAACCGTAATAAAAAGGATGTGTCAATGGGAAATATTCCATTTTTTTGTAAGACATGGGCTGCTGCACGGTATGTTGTTGCCCGTGTTCTGCGTGGACTGTTCCGGGAGCTGAAGTACATAGTTATTCTGCCGCTGGCCACAATGGTTCTGATGGTTCTGTTTGTTTTATGGAAGGATAACACCACACCGGGAAAATTACTGGTTAAGGAGATTAACTTCGTAAGACAAACAGCGCCTGCCGGGCAGTTTCCTGTAAGAGAATGTATGCTTTCTCTGCCTGATCTTCCTGGAGGGGCAGAGGAAATCTGCCGTTATCGTGCTGTTGATGCTGCAGATTATATCAGAGAGACTGACAGGTCACTGATGCAACTGGTCACCGCATTATGGGCAGTACTGGCACTGGTATATGTTTCACTGGCGCTGTTCACCAGAAAAGATTCGGAGAACAGTGAAAAAAATATATTCGTGTTGCAACCGCAGATGAACGTCTGAAAGACATTTTTGCCGAAGATGCTTCCTGTATATCAGAAAAAATTACGAAACATCATGTTTATTTTCCTGACCACAGGATAAATAAACATGATGAAGATAAGAGATAGTAAGCATAATTTTATTGTGGTGGTGAGAACATAATTGTGCGTTTCTGTGGTTCAAATAATAACAGGAGTGTTTTAAATGAGAGGGATAAATATTAAAGTTATTCACAAATTTATGAATATATCTCGAGTGCTCATTGGATTGATAAATGAAACGTTAAGATACTTTCCTTTGGGACTGGTGACGATATTCGTTGTGTTGTTTTATTTTGTTCCGGATGGTGTTCTTGGTGATATTATTCATGAATGGCAAAAAACAGATGTATCAGGAAAGATATATATTGTTCGTTTATGGCTGAAAGCTACACTGGTGTGTGTTTTTGCGCCTGTGTTTTTAAAATATTTGTGCTCAGATGCATTCATGCCGAAGAAGTGTGTCAACAAAAATAGCAATGAAACAAATAAACAGTCAGGTGAGAGATAAAATGAAATACAGCGCCAAAATACTGGATATGGGGATTCTGCTGGAAATGGAATCACTTTTAAATACTCATGGTGGTGTGTCCAGGTGCATTATGGAGTGCCGACAGCTTGCTGGTGAGGTTTGTCATTCGCAACAATTACTGGATAAACTGTCATATATTGATGACTGGTTGTGCCGGTTTTCCTCAATAATGTATCACCGTTTTGATGAAAAGCAGATTAAGTGGAGGGAGGAGGTGGACAGAGATTACCCCAGGGAAAAGGTTTATATTCTCAATCCTGATAATATCCCCTTCCGTGAGGATAATATTAAGAAATCTGCGAGCAATGCATCAAAAATAACTGTATCGGTTACAGTCAGTAAATTATGTGCAAGCCAGAAAGAGTTTGATGAATTTTTAACGCTGGCAGAAAAACTGAAAGAAAACTCTCCGGGGCATTAAACCGTAACTATGCCATCAGGATATACCATGAACGTAACTGTGTGGAAGATTATCTCTGTCTGCAGCATAGCCATGACCTGCATACTGTCATCCGGCATTGTCTGTGCTTCGCAGGACAGTGCGGCTTTTATTGAATCCCTGCGTGACCAGAGTGATATGTTGCGCCGGCAGGCCACTGTACTGGAGTTTCTGCAGCAGCCAGCACCCGGAAAACATAATGATGCGTGGATACAGAGTCTGACCCGAAAATCACAGCAGGCATCCGCCCGCAGTAAAAAAACGCCGCGTGCGCTGTATTTTTTGTCGTTTTCCATACCGGAAGAAGGTCTGATTCGCATGCTGCCGGAGGCCAGGGCGCTGGGTATCCCCGCACTGGTTAACGGACTCATCGACAATGATTTCCGGAAAACAGCAGAGGCCGTATTCCGTATTACCCGGGAGAAAAATACCGGCGGTGTTCAGATAGACCCGATGCAGTTTGCAAAATACGGCATCACATCCGTGCCGGCACTGGTGGTGACCTGTGGTGAACGGTATGACCTGATTCGCGGCAATATCCGCCTGAAAGCGGCGCTGGAGCGGGTGGCGAAGGAAGGGGAGTGTGCCCCGGTGGCTGAGGCGATTCTCAGGGAGAGTGAACGATGAAACGCGTTATCGTGATGATGCTGGCAGCACTGACCACCTTTGGAACGGGATTGCAGGCCAGCGATAAATACGGTTCAGGGAAACAGTTTGCGGACAGCCTGAAGGGAAATGGCTCTGGTGTCCTGAATAACTTTAAGCCGGGAGAGGTTATTCCCGGCTATACCGAAAATCCGCCGGAATCGGCACATTACGGCGGGGTGACATCATCAAACTCTGCCAGCCTCGAGAGCGCAGGTGCCAGCGCCCTGAATAATTCGGAAGTGGGAAAACTGACGTCAGAAGTCATCATGAATCGCCCGAAAGACCCCATTTCCATGGATGCGCCATTTATCAGTGGCGGTTTTGATGTCCAGGATAAAGCCGATATCGTCACGAACGGAACGTACGATAAGTGTGAAACCGTGAATGTCAGTAAAACGGAAATCACGTCGCATGTCTGTGAGCGGACACCGGCAGCGGAGCTGACCTGCACCCGTAAGGCCGGCATAAAGGATAACGTTGTCCGTAAGACAGTGCGAAAAACTTACCAGAAGGTTGTCACGCTTGGTTACAACGCCAGAAACGTAAAATGGAGTGGAGCATTCAATATCCCGGAAAAGGGGCGTCTGTTGCATGTGGCTGTCGATGGGGAACGGCTGGTTGTTCCATGGAGTTCAAAATGTGACAGGGAGAGTGTGACATATGAGTGTAAGGCTTCAGTTAAGGAAACACTCAGTATCATGGGAAAAGAACTGCCCATAGATATTCTCATGTATCCCCGGGAAGACAGTATCTGCTCCGGTGGCGTGAACACGCACTGTACATACCATACCCGGAACGGATGGGGGCAAATCCATCAGGCGTTTGATACCGATATGCAGGTTTCTGCAGGGCAGTCGTTTCCGGTAGTGAAAACATCAAAGACATTTAACTGGTACAGTAACCAGGAGTCTGTGCAGGTGACAATAACGCTGATGCTGGATGTTGAGGTTACCGAACATAAGCCTTCTGTGGAGTGGGTGGAAACCTGCCCGTTTAATAAGGCTGAAGAGGTGTTGCAGGGAAGTCAGTGTACGGAAGCCGGAGGAAACAGGTCGATTAATATCGACGGGAAAACCTATACCGTTTACAGCGACTGCTGGGCCTGGAAAGACACGTATCTGAAACAGGAGGCGGATAACGGCAGCTGTGATGTGTATATGAAGGATCCGGCCTGTACGGTATCGCGCGTGAACTGCCAGGAAAAGAGCGGCAGTGCCTGTCTGCAGGAAGAAGTGACCTTCTCCTGCGAGAAAAAGGTGACCGGGGAAGCTCAACTATGCAGTGGTCAGCTGGTTTGTGCAAACGGTGAATGTGATGCCATTGAAAACAATACGTCTGATGGTTTCGGTAAGGCTGTTTCGGCGCTGGCTGCGGTGACAGCGGCCGCAAAGGATGTGGCTGCCATGAATGATGTGAATGTCCGGGCGTTCACCGGTAAACCGGTGGAGTGCCGGATGGCCATTGCCGGATTCAGCAACTGCTGTAAGGACTCCGGCTGGGGACAGGGCATTGGTCTGGCACACTGCGACAGTGAAGAAAAGGCGCTGGGGAAAGCCAAAGAGAAACTGCTCACTGTTTATGTTGGCACATATTGTTCGAAGAAAGCGCTGGGCGTTTGCCTGCAGAAGAAGAAAGCTTACTGCCAGTTTGATTCGAAGCTGGCGCAGATTGTTCAGGCTCAGGGGCGTAAAGGGCAGCTTGGTATCGGTTTTGGCAGTGGAAAGCATCCTGACTGCCGGGGCATCACGGTGGAAGAGCTGCAGTCGCTGCGGTTTGACCGGATGGATTTCAGCAATTTCTACAGTGACCTGAATGCCGGCACCACCATTCCGTCAGACAGTGAACTGGCTGAACGTGTGAAAGAACAGGTTGCTTCGGCGCTGCAGCAGTCCGCAGGAAAGGGGCAGTAACATGAAGTCTGCGATGCTGTATCTGGTTGCGACAATAAGTCTGCTGATATCCGGTCAGACAGGTGCGCAACGTGAACCGGTCCGTACCTATGTGGACGAACCGATAGTGGGCTGGCACTGGTACAACGAACCTCAGAAACAGGATGAAGAGGAAACGCCGCCACCGGCTACTGTTCCCCTGACTTCTCTCCCCCCGACAACGCAGATGAAAGTCCTTCAGCGAATGACGGAGGAGCGGCTGAATACCGCCATTCTCTACCCGACGGTGGAGAATTTTACGGCCTATATGAAGATGCAGAACTTCTGGACCAGCCAGGCCAGTCGCTTCAGTGCCGTGGCCACCAAATCCCTGCTGATGCATCCGGAGCTGGATTACAACCTGCAGTACAGCCATTACAACAGCACAGTTCCGCTGCAGCTGCAGGCTGACCAGAACCGTCAGGTGGCTGCCATTCGTCAGCTGGCCAGTCAGTACGGGCTGTTTTTCTTTTACCGGGGGAATGATGCACTGGATGGTGAGCTTGCAAAGGTGGTGCAGCGTTTCTCTGATGAATACAACGTTGCACTGATTCCGGTCAGTATGGACGGTGCCCGGAGCGAGGCACTGCCGCAGACGCGTCCTGACAGCGGACAGGCCCAGCGGCTGGGTGTGACGCATCTCCCGGCACTTTTCCTGGTTGAACCGGGGGCAGAGCGTTACCAGCCGCTGGCTTATGGCTTTATGACGCAGGATGACCTGATGAAACGGTTTTTAAGTGTGGCGACAGATTTTGCGCCACGGTCGTGAAAAACATTTATTTTATCCGGATGGAGATTTTTCTTATGAGTAAGAAATTATGTTTGTCGACTTTATTCTGTGTATCACTTATTTCATTTTCAGCTGTCAGTGCCGGAAATAACACGGATAAATATACGGGAGATTATCTTCAGAAACTGTCCGGTGTTCAGCCGGATATCGCCAGTGTTGCGTCGGATGTTGTGAGTGCAAAAAAACAACGCTGCAATACTAATATGACAGTGGAAGAAATTAAAAGAATTATTTCACAGGATGAATCATTTCGTCAGTTGCTGGAAATAAAAAATGCCGGACATGGCGGAAATAAACATTATCAGAAAGTCCTGGGAAATATGTGGAAAGAATGTGAGAGGCAATAAATGGAGAGATATATGACTTGCGAACGTTTTACTGAAAATCTGCTGATGTACCCGGGAATGGCGCTGATGGTTGCCTCCGTTATCTGGTTTTATCTGGCCGGTCTTCTGTCCCTGCCTGCAGAGGCTGTCAGTGATGAACTGGCATACGCCCTGTACCAGATGACGCTGGCTCGTGATGCACTGGCGATATTTGTTATCGGGGCGACGCTGGGATTATCCGGTCTGGGGCTGGCGGCTTTTCATGCCTGGAAGAAATGGCATGCAGCACCGGCAGGAGAACAGTGACATGTGGAAGCAGGTCCTGACGGGCGTGTTGCTGATAGCTGCCGGTGCACAGGCGTCCACGCTGGAAGAACTGCGCCAGCTTGAAGCGCATAAGACAACGCCGGGTAAGGCCAGCCAGATACAGGCAGTTGCCACTTCTTCATCACCTGTGGCTCCTGCAGCCCCTGAACGCCGGGATTACCGTCTGCCGGACGGAAGGGTAGTCAATCTGAAGAACTACAAACTGGTGTTGTTCATGCAGTCACGCTGTGGTTACTGCCAGCAGTTTGACCCGTTACTGAAGCGTGTAACCGCACAGTTGGGGCTGGATGTTTTCCCGTATACCCTGGACGGTATGGGCGATGTGTCTTTTCCGGATACCATTCCGGCAACAGAAGCTGTGATTCGTGATATGTGGAGCAATATGCGACCGGTGACCCCGGCAGCGTTCCTGGTGGAAGTGAATACCCTGAAAACACTGCCATTGCTGTATGGCATTGTGGATGAGCAGACGCTCAGGCAGCGTATTGATGAGGGGCTGGGATTTGCGAATGCTGCCGGAACGGGAGTAAAGAGTAAAACAGGAAGTGAAAAATGAGAGCCATGAGTGAAAAAAAGAAGGATATGCAGATCCGGATATTCACGGAAAAGCTATGTATCGTGTTGATAATATGTGGAGCCATGTTTCTGATCGCTGGCTGGATAAGTGACTGGTTATGGCAGGGAATGTTTGCAGCAATATATGGGCAGCATACCGGCGATACAGGGATCGCTGGCATGGCTACTGAGCCTGTTATTATCGGGGAATATGCAACACTGAAACCTCGCATCAATCTGGTGATGTACCTTATTCCCTGGACTTTCTATGCACTTGGTTGCGGTGCTATTGTGACAGGTGTTGCGGGACAGTTACTGGATATTACGTATGAAGGGATTTGTCGTATCTTCAGAAAATTGAGGGCAAAACAGCACGTCAGCCGGTAATACCGCAGCGTGGCAGTTTTAAGCTCACCTTCTTCCATTTCTTACCTGATTAATTCCTTACCATTATGAACCGAAAACCTTCTTTCCTGCTCCGGCGGGTAACGTTGTCATGTCTGGTTGCTGCTGTGCTGGCGTTGCCTGCGCAGGCTGACGTCAATAATGACCTGAACAAATTCTTCAACAAGCTGGGTTTTGAGGGGAATGCCACCCGTGCTGCTGTATGGCAGGGACAGGCGGCAGGTTATGCCACCGGCGGCAATCTGTTCTTACGCAATCAGGTGAATAACCTGCAGATAGCGTCGTTCACCCCGCCGCATATTACCGCCGGTTGTGGTGGTATTGATGCTTATCTGGGCTCCTTTTCCTTTATCAACAGCGAACAGATTGAGCGCTTTGTGAAGCAGTTGATGGGGAATGCCGTGGGGTACTTTTTTGACCTGGCGTTGCAGACTGCAGTGCCGGGCATGAAGTCAGTGAAGGATTTTATGCAGAAGCTGGCCAGTGACCTCAATAACATGAATGTATCCTCCTGCCAGGCCGCGCAGGGCATCATCGGCGGTCTGTGGCCGAAGAACACCGTACAGTCACAGAAAATCTGCCAGGACATTGCCGGTGAAACCAATATGTTCTCCGACTGGGCCGCCTCGAGGCAGGGATGCACGGTAGGTGGCCAGATGAATAAGGTGCTGGATAAGGCACCGGAAAACATGAAAGACCAGGTGATGAAAGACCGTAATCTGATGTGGGATATCCTGCAGAAGAACGACATGATGAAGGGCAATACCGAGCTGATGGAGCTGGTGATGAACATCACCGGGACGCTGATTTTTGATGATAAAGGTGAAATTAAATTTATTGGCCCGCAGGCTAATCATCAGGGACTCATTCGTGCACTGATGTACGGAGGACAGACCACTATTTTTGGTTGCACGGATACTAAAAAATGCACCAAAACAAATAATCGCACAGTGACGGTCAGCCAGAACAACAGCCTGAACCAGCGCGTGCAGAACATGATAAAGAATATCTCTGACAAACTGGTCAGTGATGACCCGCTGACCAGCCAGGAAAAAGGGTTTATTGAAAGCACCAGTGTGCCCATTCTGCGTTACCTGGTGGACCCGCAGATGCTGAACATCTCCACTTTCTACCCGTCACTCTCTGATTACATTGCCTATGACATTCTGCTGCAGTACCTGAACGAACTGCTGAGTCAGGCCCGGGTGCAGGCCGGCAGTAAAAACTTCCCGGAAGAGCAGATGAAGATGTTACGGGAGAACTTCTCTGAAGCCTCCCGCCAGCTGGAAGGGCTGCAGGCTCAGGTGGATGTGAAGGCGAACACGCTGATGGAGCTGGAGCAGCGCATGGGTTATCTGCGTCAGCAGGTATCCACGCAACTGATGAGTCGTTATGAGCAGAACCTGAACTATACATCTGTATCTTCTGCACAGCTGACGACAGGAGGTAACTGATGAGTATGGTGGATACCGTTTATATCATGAGTGGCGGTGAGTTCTTCCAGGCGGCATTTAATGGCGTGGCCACGCTTATCGGCACATCCACATGGGACTCCCTGTTTCATATTGTGGGATTCTTCTCCGCGATGGCACTCTTTTTTGTTTATATCCGGGGCCATGACCCGAAGGAAGTGTTGAAGTTTATTGCGGTGTTCATTCTGATAACCAGTGTGCTGGTTATTCCGAAACGTACTGTGCATATCATCGATATGACGAATCCCACGCTGGTGCTGCGGGTGGATAATGTGCCGACCGGGCTGTCAGTGCCGTTCCGGTTTATCACCAGTATTGGTGGCTCCCTGACGAAAATTTATGACTCCGTGTTCCATACGCCGGACTCTGTGGCGTACAGCAAAACCGGTATGCTGTTTGGTGCCACGCTGATGGCCAACACCACGGATGTGGTGGCGCAGAACGGCGACCTGGCGACGTTGCTGAAGGAGTATGTGCAGCAGTGTGTAATCGGCGACATTATGCTGTCACACAAATACAGCATGGCTGAACTGATGCAGTCATCTGACCCTTATGAAATCATCTTCCGCAAACCCAGCCCGCTGCGTGGCGTGATTGTTCCTCGTGGCAACAGCCTGGTGCGTATTACCGTGAAGGAGATCGGTGAGTAACATCGATGGAGATCGGTTCGTGTCACTTTCACAGAACCGTTTTTAAATTACCTTCACTGATCTCCTTCGGTCAACGGAGATTGTATTTTCCGCATTGATTCTCCTTTAAGTTCGATCTTGATACTGCCATGAACCAGTCGATCTAGGATGGCATCCGCATGTGTGGAGTCTCCGATCATTTTGTACCAGTTTTCCACCGGCAACTGGCTCACTACGATGATTGAGCCTCGTTGGTACATCAGATCCACTATTTCCAGCAGGTCGCTACGCTGTTCTGATGAGAGAGGTTCCAGCCCCCAGTCATCCAGAAGCAGCAGATCGCTATTATTCAGCCTGGTCAAAAGTTTGCTGTATCTTCCATCAGCATGCCCCTGATAGCACTGTTCCATCAGCGCTTTAAGGCGATAATAGTAGACCTTGTATCCCTGTCGGCAGGCATTATGACCAAGTGCACATGCCAGGAACGTTTTACCGCTGCCGGTGGCCCCGGTCAGTAAAATATTTTGTTTCAGGGTTAACCAGTTTCCCTGACTGAGTGAACGGATGAGGGCCCTGTCCAGCCCTCTATTGTTACGATAATCCAGCTTTGATAACTCAGCATTAAGTCTGAACCGTGCATGTTTGATCAGACGCTCTGCCTTCCTGTTTTCACGGCAGGTTAGTTCTTCTGCTGTCAGTAATGACAGGCGTTCTTCGAAGCCCAGCTCCTGGTATGTGCCCGGCTGAGCAAGTTGCTTTTTAAGCGCATCACGGAAGCCGGTGAGTTTAAGTGCGGTCAGTTGTTCGTAAAGATGATTCATCATTGGATCCCGTATCAGTGGTAATACTCACTGCCGCGTACGTTTTCGTGTTCCATCGTGGATAACAGATCTGGTTTTGGATCCTGAACAGGTTGTTTATCCAGACCTTTTTCCAGGATCGATTTAATACCTGACAGACGCCATACCTTTGTTTTCAGAGCTCTTGCACATGCTGCATTAAGTCTGGCTTTACTGTATTTTTTATGAAGGTTCAGGAGTCCAAGGCAGAAGCGATAGCTTTGTTCCGGATGTGGACGAGAGTTCAGTATATGAAGCACATAACTATGAGTTTCACTGCCTATGTGCCCCGCCCATTCCAGAAGACGCTCTGGCGTCCAGGTGGCATGCTGTCGATGAGCTTCAGGCATGTGCTCGTTGCGGGTACTGTAGCCATAAGTACGCTTGCGCGGGTGCACAGCAACCTCCTGCCCCTGATTGAAGAGTCTTACCAGTTCTCCGGAGATCCATGCTTCCAGCTGCTGGCCTAACAGCGAACATGGAACCGAGTAGTAATGTTTGTCGATTTCCACGTGGTAATCGGCATGAACTCTGACTTTCTTCACCAGGGTGTAACTGTAACTGGCTTCAGGAAGAGGCTTCAGTGCGGGTTTATCAAGCTGGATGAAGAGTTCTGCACGTGAATAACCCAACTTCTGCATTATTTTGTTATTCAGTCTTTCCAGCAACTCCCGAATGCGCTGATTAAGCGATGCAAGGCTGTAGAAGATCTCATGCCTGATTCGGGCCATGATCCAGCGTTCAACAACCTGAACGCCAACTTCAGCTTTGGCTTTATCTTTCGGTTTACGTGGCCGCGCAGGCAAAACTGCGACATTATAATGCTCAAGCATCTGCTGGTAGGTAGGGTTAACGTCAGGATCATACTTACATGCCCTGGATGTGGCGCTTTTCAGATTGTCCGGAACAACAAGTTCAGGAACGCCACCCAACCACTGGAAGCAGCGAACATGACTCATCACCCAGTCTTCAAGCTGCTGAGACCAGGTGGCCTCTGCCCATGTGTAACTTGATGCCCCGAGAACAGCTACGATGACCTGAGCAGTTCTTATTTCTCCGGTCTCAGGGTCGGTAACGCCAACGGTAGGTCCACAGTAATCAACGAAAAGTTTTTCGCCAGCTTTATGTACCTGACGCATTGATGGTGAAGTGGTTTTGAGCCATTCACGGTACATCCGGCAGTAATGGTTATAGCTGTAAAAACCGCCTGGATTACGCTCACAGTATTCTTCCCAGAGTAGCTGCAGCGTCACGCATTTATTACGCAGTTCCCGGTGTACTGTAGCCCAGTCAGGCAGAGAGTGCTTCTTCATCTTAACCTGGGTCTGAAGGAACGCATGTTTTAGTTTTGTATCATCCCATCCTGTAGGTAAGGGCCACTGCTTTATGCCAAGTTGAGCCGCCCGATTAGCATATCTGGATACAACGGAAGGGGAGATTGCAAGACTACGACCAATTTGTCGATGGCTGAGTCCAACACCGTATTTAAGCCTAAGAATTTCTTTAAGTTTTCTCATAGAAATTGGAACTGTTGGCATAGGTATCCTTTACCGGAATGGCAAAAGATACAGATCAACACACCTGTGAAGTTCCAATAACATTGATGGAGATCACTGAATAACAAAATGAGTCAAAAGTGATCTCCATCGATGTTATTCAGCGATCTGTTCAAATGTTATTACCCGATCTCGATGGAAGTTATTGAGTGATCTCCTTTCATGAAAATACGCACCTGGCACAGGCAGGATTCCAGACCTGCGAGGCGCTGGCCAACAACGTGCTGAAGCGTGAACTGAAAGTGGATACGACAAAGGGCGGAAAGACCTGGGATTATTATGTTAACCGCTTCATTGGCCCCCGTGCCAGCGCCGATACGCTGTTCGGTCTGATGATGGCGGACAGCTATGGCTTCTACTATCAGGGCGGACGGGATGCCAGTGAAATTCTGCGCCAGAATGTGGTGATGAATGCCATAAAACAGGGTATCACCACCCATACGGCAGCCAGCGGCAACGTCGCCAGTCTGGTGAATATGGCGGACCAGTCATCGAACAGCAAAATGCGCCTCAGCTGGGCGGCGTCAGGTGGTCTGGCAGCCACATTTGTGCCGGTGATGCATACTGTCCTGATGGCCATGCTGGTCGGGATGTTCCCGATAATCATTCTGCTGGCCACCATTCACGGTCTGACACTGCCGGTGCTGAAAGGCTATGTGTTCTCCCTTGTTTATCTGCAGAGCTGGCCACCACTGTATGCCATTCTGAACTACGCGATGGCGTTTTATCTGAAAGGCGAAACGAAGGGGATGAATTTCTCCCTGTCGAATCTGAACACCATCCAGCAGACTCACAGTGATATCGGGTTGATGGCAGTCTGGCTGTCAAACTCAATTCCGTTTATTGCTGCCGGTCTGGTATTCGGTTTGTGGCGCGTGGTTTCGCAGGCAGGGAACTATCTGGGCTCATCCATTAACAGCACAGCCTCGTCTGCTGCCTCTCAGGCCGCAGACGGTACGTGGGCATTCAATAACATGCAGATGGAGAATGTCTCCGGCTTTAAATGGGACACCAACCAGTCCGTGCGTGACGGTCAGATGCTGACCCAGCATGCCAGCGGAGCAACGACAACAAAAACAGCAGGTGGTGGCATTCTGCATGATGGTAAATCCGCGATTTCCAGTCTGGCGACGGATATCCAGTTTGGTCGCATGCTCAGCAGTAGCTACCAGGCGCAACAGCGTGAAGCGGAAAGCCAGGTACAGAGTCTCAGTAACAGCATCAGTCATGGCAGCCAGCTGGTCGGCAGTCAGTTGACACAGTGGGCACAGCAGCGGGGTAACAGCGATACGGTGGTAAGCGGTGCTGACAGTAGTCGTGCCACCACACTGACGCAGGCCCTGAATAAACTGAACAGCGTGGCTGATTCCGTGGCAAAACGAAACGGTATCAGTACGTCTGAAGCGGTTAAAGAGGTGCTGAATAAATTACAGAGTGGTGATTTTACTGCCGGTGGACATGGCGAAGTCGGTGTTGATACCAGGAAAAATATTCTCGGAAAAGCTGTTGAGTTAACAACCGGGGTCAGTGCCAGTGGAAAGCTGTATACCGACATTAGCTATAAAGGTTCTGACCAGTCATCGCATGGTATCTATTCGGATATCAGTTCGAAAACGGACCATGATCGCAGCCTGACCGCGCAGGAAACCAAAGATGTGCGTGATGCCATGGATGTCATTAATAACCATCGCACGACGGACAACAGCAGCCATACCGACAATGCCTCTTCGTCTCTGTCTGAGCAGCTGGCCAGCAATCTGAGCGATTTGCAGAGCCAGATTAAGCAGTATAATGATGCACTTAACCGCAGCCATGAATATGCTCAGATGGCCAGTTATGCGGAAAACAACAGTGCGAGCATTAACAGCAACTACAGCCAGGAGTTTGTTAACTATGTGCATCAGTTTGCTCCGGGACGTGCCACGACCGTGCTGACCGATGCCGGAAATCCGTCACTGCGGGCGGAGCGGGAACAACTGGCACAGGCATTTGTGGATGAAAAACTGAAACCCCAGCTGGAGCAGGAATTCAGGGAAAACAGACTGCGGGCTTCAGAAGGAATGGGTAGTGTTGCGCCGACGACGGATATGCAGAGTGACCTGAAACGAGCGTATGCAGAGAATTCTGCTGATATGCAGCAACGGGCTTCCGGCGCATCGGTTCAGAGTGCAGAGCAGATCCTGAAACAGGTGCGTGATACCCGTCAGACTGTGGAATCGCAGGTGCTGAAAAATGAGCAGGAAATGGCATCATCTCAGCAGGAACTGAATACGCAACGGAACACGCTCGCGGGGCAGTATAAAGAGGGTGAAAAGGCTTTCGGTGAGGCTCTGGCGCAGGAGAAAGAAAAGCAGAAGCCCTGGCCGTCGTCGCCATCAGGTGCCTGGAATTCAGATAAAGATGAAGAGAATATGCAACGTCTGAGGGATGCTGCAAAGTGGAAGGATAAATAAAAGAAGAGAGCGTTATGGCAGGACAATTAACTGAAAAATTAAAAACGTTTAACTGGAAAGATGACAGGCTACGTATGTGGCCTGGTTGTAAATTTGGTGTGCAGATAACAGCATGCTGTATTTCAGTATCATTTTTTATGACGTTCTGTGCAGCCCTGGTTTACGGTGAAAGTGCTGTGGGGCTATTAGTATGTCTTCTGGTTGTGCACTTCTTCTCTGCAATTATTACAATTGTTGTGCTGTGGGAAATATCTTCTACTCAGTATGTTCTTATGAAAATAGAGCCTGAAACGGATATTATTTCAAAATCAGAACAACTGAAAAAACGATGTGTATTGTATGCCTGCAGAGTGGCCCTGGTCATTATCGCTGTTGCTGTTGGATTTGAACTGCAATTTGTCCTTTTCTCGGGGGCGGTGTTTGCTTTATTGGGGGCAGTTTTCACATGTATTTTTTCTTATAAAGTGAGAAAACTATATCCTGACGATTTTGTTCGATTTGTTTATGTTAATCTGCCTGGAGAGTGCCGAGCAAAAGACGATATGTGTTGTTCCAGTAATAATTGGTTTAACCCGGCAACTGGACTTCCCATGCTAAATGGTCCAATTGATGCGGGGGGGAATGCCTGGGGTAGTGATGACAATCGCTGGGATGACCGTTGGTAAAAATAAATCTTTGGGATTGTAGGGTGTTGTCTATGTTAATACGATATTTGTTAAAATTTTTAATGGTTATTTTTGTAATGTTGCAACCTTTGGCTTATGCCGGTACAACTGCATTTAGTATGACCTGGGAGAAACGACGCTAAAAGAGTTTAAAAAAGAATATCCATCTGCTGTTGATGAGGGTATCAGTGAGTGGTCTGGTGGAAGCATTTTCTCTGTGCCTGCACAGGATATGGACTTTGATGGCGTAAAACGGAGTTATGTCATCTTCACGAAAGATGAAAAAGTAACTGCAATTATTATTGAATTAAATAATAAATTATTTGACAGAATACATGGAATGCTTTCTAAGAAATATAAAGTCTCGAAGAAAAACATCCCTTTTGTTGGCAATAAATTTGTCCGATATAAAAATGGTGATGATACTATTGAACTTGATGCGCCACATATGTCATTTGATATGACTTTATTTTATGCTGAAAAGAGCTTTATGGAACAGTATAAAGAGAAGAAACAAATCATGGATGAAAAAAAAGAATTATCTGAATCAGATAAACTTTAATTTCTTATGAATATTTCAGGAAAGGAGGCTCTCCTTTCCTTTAACGTTGTGATGTTATCAGCACCAGTCTTCGAGTCTGAGGCCTGCGATTCGTTCAAATTCCCGGGTATTGTTTGTGACGATAATCAGCCCACGACTGCGGGCATGACCGGCAATCATCTGGTCAAATGGTCCCACCGGACGTCCCTGACGGACTAGCTCAGCACGGATCTGACCGGTATGTGTGGCAGCAGCGCAGTCGTAATCCAGCACGTCAAGACGCGAAATAAATCCTTCGATAATCGCGAGATTACGCTCCGGAAACTGACTTTTTTCAGCACCGTATACCAGTTCCATCACGGTCACTGAGCTGATGCACATTCGCCCTGTATTCAGATTGAAGCGCTTCCGGATATGCGCTGGTTTATTTTTGATGGTGAAAATACAGATATTGGTATCCAGCATGAATTTCAGCATCAGAATGCGTCCCTTTCCTGTACGGCGGGTTGTTCCCTGTCATTCATGAAATCTGCGCTGACACTGTCGCCATCGAACCAGCTGTCCCAGGACGCTCCTGCCGGGGTAATGATCCGGGTACGGCCAACAGCAATAACGTCGACTTTTTTTACGTCTTCAGGCAGGGCTACAGCCTTCGGCAGCCTGACTGCCTGACTCCGGTTACTGAGAAATACGGTCGTTTCCATGAGGCACCTCACTATGGATATACGTGATGTATATCCATAGTGAGGTGTGATGTGGGATATGTCAATGGTATATCCCGTTTAATAATTAACAGGCTTTTCATCGTTTTTGTTCTTTAACAATCGGACGTCCCTATGAGTTCAACCAAGCATATTACGCAGGGTGGGCAGGTATTCAGCTATATGCTGAATATGTTCATGCAGGTAAACAAACGTGTTTCATTCTGGCTGATCTGGTTTTTCGTCATCTTTTTGCCGTTATTTTTCTGGTTGCGTCTGCCCTGGGAAACTATCCGTAATGGCGGACTGTACTGGTGGTTGTCACTTACTGCCCGTGGAGAAAAGGCGCTGTACCGGGTTCCTCCGGTTTATGACATTCCCTGGAACGGACAGGTGCTGCACGCAACGTCGGAGCAGATCCTGAAAGACGATTATATGGTCTGGGCCGGCAATATGTTCCTCCAGGAGCTGTATCTGGCCCTGTTCCAGGCCTCTGTGGCTGTTGGCGTGCTGGCCTTTCTGATTTTCCGTTTTCTGCGTCGTCTGGGGGAAAAACAGGCACAGGATGAGCGCATGGGGGGCCGTGAGTTGACTGATGATGTGAAAGCGGTGGCCCGGGAGATGCATCGCCGTGGGCAGGCTTCCTCTATCTGTATCGATCAGCTTCCGCTGATATTGAATGGCGAAGTGCAGTATCTGATGATGTACGGCACGCCGGGATCGGGTAAGTCCAACACCATCAACAAGCTGCTGAAGCAAATCCGGGCACGCGGCGATATGGCCATTATTTACGATAAAGGCTGTTCCCTGATTAAAAAGCACTTTAATGAACGAGATGACACCCTGCTTAATGCGCTTGATCGCCGCTGTGCGTACTGGGATATGTTCCGTGAGTTTGAGTCCATTCCGGATTTTGACAGTGCAGCAAGCACGCTGATTCCGATGGGCACAAAAGAAGACCCCTTCTGGCAGAGTTCCGCCCGTACCATTTTTTCTGCGGTGTCATATCGTCAGAAAAAGAAAGGTATCCACTCCTACAACGCGTTGTTGCGTACGCTGCTTGCCATTGATCTGAAGGCCCTGCGTGACTATCTGGCCGGAACGGAGGCCAGCAACCTGGTGGAAGAGAAGGTGGAAAAGACCGCCATTTCCATCCGCAGTGTGCTGACCAACTATGTCAAGGCATTGCGTTATCTGCAGGGTATTGAACGTACCGGACGTCGTCCGTTTACCATCCGGGAGTGGATGAGTGCTGTCAACGATCCACAGATTAAGCAACATGGCTGGTTGTGGGTGACCAGTAATGCCCGCCAGCATGAGTCACTGAAACCACTGATTTCCATGTGGCTGGCGCAGGCGGCTAACTGTCTGCTGGGTATGGGGGAAAACCTGCACCGCAGAGTCTGGTTTATCTACGATGAGCTTCCTTCACTGAACAAACTGCCGGAGTTGCCGGGCGTGCTGGCTGAGGCACGACGATTTGGTGGGTGTTTTGTGCTGGGGTTTCAGGCCAAAGCCCAGATGGATTTTACTTACGGAAAAGAGACGGCTGACGCCATGCTGGGGCTGGTGAATACCCGTTTCTTTTTTCGATCGCCATCCAGCACAGAAGCGGAATGGGTACAACGTGAGATTGGCCAGCGTCGGGATAAAGTTTTCAGTGAGCAGTACAGCTATGGTGCGGATACCGTACGTGACGGTGTCTCCTTCAGCAAGGTGGAAGAAGACCGCTATCTGGTGAACTACACCGATATCCAGAAACTGCCCAATCTCAGTTGCTATGTCACGTTTCCCGGTGATTATCCGGCTGTTCGCATGAGTATGCGTTACGAAAAGATAAAGGACTGTGCAGAGGATCTGCAGATGCGGGAAATCAACGACAGCCTTGATCCGGAGATTGAATCTGAAATCAGCCGCCGCGAAGAGGAAGAGGGGGATATTACGGCACTGCTGGCCCGGCTGGAGCAGGGTGAGGTCAGAAAAGATGATGAACAGAACAAAACGGCGTCTCAGGCCGGACAGGCAGAATCGCTTAACAATCCGGTACTGACTGCAGCTGTGACTCAGGGGGCAGCGGCTGCGGTGACGGGTGGGACGGGTGAGAGCAACCCTGTGGAAGAAAAGGCGCCTGCGGCGGAGCTGGCTGAAATTGTGGACAAAGAAACCGGGGAAATCCTGTATCCGGGCGATGAGCGGTATGACGCACTTTGTGAGCAGTTCAGCCGGGCGTTTGATGATGCACAGGAGGCTATGCGACAGGATGAACGTAACCTGGTGATCCAACGGCCACATCAGGATGAACGCGAACCGCTGGATGATATGAACTGGGGGTAAGGGATTATGCTGAGCATTGCACCCATTGCCGGTGGTGGCGCAGGCTATTACACATCACAGGATAACTACTATTTTCTGGGCAGCATGCAGTCCCGGTGGTTAGGGGAAGGCGCAAAGTCGCTGCAACTGGAAGGGCCGGTGGATGCTTTCCGGCTGGATGAGCTGATTGCCGGACGTCTGCCCAACGGCGTCAGTCTGGAGAGAATGGAAGGCGGCATTAATGTGCATCGCAGCGGCTATGACCTGACGTTATCAGCGCCCAAAAGTGTGTCTGTACTGATTGCGCTGTATGGCGAATCCCGTCTGCTGGAGGCCCATAACCAGGCTGTTGAGGTTGTCAGCCGGGAAATTGAGTCCCTGACCGGAACCCGGATAATGCGTGATGGCCTCAGCCAGCACGTTCATACCGGAAAAATGGTGGCGGCAGCCTTTAACCATGACACTTCGCGGGAGCTGGACCCGCAAATTCACACGCATCTTCTGTTACTTAACATGACCGAAAAGGAGGGACACTGGTCGACGCTATCCAGCGACAGGCGTGGTCGTACCGGAACCATTGATGCGCTTTATGATAACAAAATTGCGCTGGGGCAGATTTATCGTCATGCGCTACGCCGTCAGGTTGAGGCGATGGGCTATGAGACGGTCAATACCGGCCAGCGTGGTCTCTGGGAGATTAAAGGTGTACCGGTCGATATTTTCTCAACCCGCAGTCAGCAAATCCGGGAAGCGGTCGGGGATGATGCATCGGCTAAATCCCGCAGTGTGGCTGCGCTGGATACCCGTCGCGCCAAACAGAAAGAGCCGGACAGAGAAGAGTTGCTGACAGAGTGGCATGAGCGTATTGACCGGACAGGATTCAGTTACCAGGCATTGCGGGAGAAAGCAGCAGAACGGGAAGCCCTGCAGCAGTCTGCCCGTTCTGTGTCTGAACCAGAAAAGGCTGTTTTGTCAGGAGAAGCCGGAGGGTATTCTCAGCGGGAGAAATTGTCTTCATCCACTTCTGACCAGCGTGAAGGCGCGACCGTACCGTCAGTGATGCGGGATGCTGTGTCACAGGCTATCTCCCTGCTGAGCGACCGCAGGGCACAGTTTACCTACTCCGACGTTCTGAGCAGGACGCTGGCACTGGTGGAGGCTGAACCGGGCAGTATTGCCCTGGCCCGTGCCGGGATTGAGCTGGCTATCAACAGCGGCGAACTGGTGCCACTTGATAAGGAAAAAGGGCTTTTCACCTCCTCCATTCATCTGCTCGATGAGCTGAGTGTGCAGCAGCTGGCACAGCAGGCGATGCGCGAAACCCGGGTAATGGTGACCATGCGACCTGAAATGCCCCTGCAGGGCGCGGCTGCGATTCTGGCTGACACACTTCCGGCGGTGGCCATTATCAGTACCGGACGGGGAATGGCGGCACAGCGGGAGCAGATACAGGCTGTAGTGGCGATGTCAGAAGGTCAGGGACGGCAGGTGCAGGTGATGGCACCGGACAAAAAGATGACCGCTTTTCTGGCAGAGCAGCAGGGGCTGAACGGAAAAGTGAGCGGGAAGGATTTACTGACCGGGGAAGGGCTGAAGCATGACAGTACGCTGGTGATTGCCGGCGCGGAAAAACTGTCTGTTAAGGAGACAGTCACGCTGCTTGACCAGGCGTTGCGCAACAATGTGCAGGTGGTGCTGATGGATGGCGGTGGTCGTCAGGGCACCGGAAATGCGCTGGCCACGCTGGAAGATGCTGGTGTGGTACGGCTTCAGGGGGGAACGGACAGGGGCGTCAGGGTGTCGGTGATAAGTCACGGTGACCGCCGGCAGCGTTATGAGCAGCTGGCCATGGATTATGCTGTTCTGCATGCACAGGGTGAGAGCGTGGTGGCGCAGGCCCCCGGTCGTGAGCAGCGGGCGCTGACGGAAGCCATCCGTCAGTCACTGAAAGCGACCGGAGAGCTGGGTAACCGGGATGTAACGATATCCACGCTGACGCCGGTGTTTCTTGACAGTAAAAACCGCAGACTGACGGACAGCTACCGGGAAGGACAGATACTGGAACGGTATGATGCAGAACGCCGGAAGGTTGAGCGTTACACCATTGACCGGGTGACGGCCCGCAGTCGCACACTGACGCTGACGGATGAGAAAGGCAGAAGTCAGCTGATAAAGGTCCGGGACATGGACAGCAGCTGGCGGTTGTATCAGCCCGGGACGCTTCCGGTGGCTGAAGGTGAAAAGCTGATGCTGCTCGGCAGTCACGGAAGACTGCGCGCAGGTGACAGTGTCACGGTTGAGCGCATCACAGACCGGACGCTGACGGTCCGGCAGGGGGAGCGCCGGCATCGCCTTCCGGTGGCTGACGGACTGAAAATCAGTCAGGGATACGTGACCACGCCCGGAAAAACAGTGAGCGAACAGGGCGTTGTTCTGGCTGCTGTCTCTGCCCGTGACACGCAGGCGCAGACGCTTAACACACTGGCCACCAGTGGTGACCGGGTGCAGATTTATACGTCACTGTCAGAAGAAGACGCACATGCGCGTCTTGCACGTTCTCCACTGTACCGGCAGGCCCGTGAGCAGGTCAGCCCGGAGGATAAGCCACTGGATACAGCCATGCAGCAGGCCCGGGACAGTGTGATGCCGGTGACCGAAAAAGCAGTACGTCAGGCCATAACGCTGGCACAGGGCAGCAGTGTGGTCTTTTCCCGTCAGGAGGTGGTACTGGAGGCACTGAAAGCGCATCCATCAGTGACACCATACGGTATTCACCACACATTTGCAGAACTGGTTCAGCGCGGAGAAATCCTGTCCGCGCCGGGTGACGGGAGTGCCAGTCGTTATGTGCCGGCTGAAACCTGGCTGCAGGAAAAAGCCATCCTTCGCACAATGGCAGAAGGAAAGAACACGCAACGCCCGCTGATGGAAACTGTGGACCTGTCTCTCCTGACTGGTCTGACGTCAGGCCAGCAGGCAGCCAGCCGGCTGATTCTTGAAAGCACGGACCGTTTTGTGGCCATTCAGGGCTATGCCGGTGTGGGGAAAACCACACAGTTTCGCAGTGTCCTGGCTGCGCTGGAAACCCTGCCTGAAGCTGACAGACCGGTTGTGGTGGGGCTGGCGCCCACACACCGGGCCGTCAGTGAAATGCAGGGTGTGGGGGTGAAAGCGCAGACCATCGCCTCTTTTCTGATGGACACGGAGCGACGTCAGCAGAGCGGTGAACAGCTTAACTTCTCAAAAACGCTGTTTCTTATCGATGAAAGCTCCATGGTGGGCAACCGGGACATGGCTGACACACTGGCCCGTATTGCTGCCACAGGTGGCCGCGCGGTTCTGTCCGGCGACAGCCTGCAGTTACAGCCGGTGGCCAGTGGTGCGCCTTTTACCCTGATGCAGCAGCGCAGCGCCATCGATGTGGCGGTGATGAAAGACATTGTGCGTCAGTCACCGGAGCTGCGACCGGCAGTGTATGCACTGCTGGAAGGGCGTACCGGTGAGGCGCTGGACACGATACGCCGTGTTTCACCGGAACAGGTGCCCCGGGATAATGGCGCATATGTACCGGCATCATCGGTGACTGAAATTCGCCAGACCCGCGAACAGAGAGAAACGCAGGGAGACAGGGTGATATCTGCCATCGTGGATGATTACACCGGGCGTACTGCAGAGGCCCGGCGTCAGACGCTGATTGTCACCCAGACAAACGCGGATGCAATGGCCATAAATGCCGGCATTCATGACCGTCTGCATGAGACAGGAAAAACCGGAGAGAATGAACTTCCGGTAACGGTGCTGGTCAGGGAAAAAACACAGACTGAGGCCCTGAAATCCGTTGCAGGACTGGCACAGCATAATGGCGGTGTGGCGCTGATAAATCAGCAGTATTACACCATTCACAGTCCTGATGCAGCAAACGGTGTGGTGATGCTGCGTGATGCAGAGGGCCGGGACCATCTGCTCTCCGCTTTTGAAAGCAGCCTGCGGGATATTGCGGTATTTTCCCGGCGTGAAATCCGGCTGTCGGAAGGTGACCTGGTACGCTTCACCCGCCAGGACCGGGAACAGGGACGGGATACCCAGACACTGTGGGAGGTTTCCGGGATAGCTGATAACGGTGATATCACGCTGAAGCACGGTGAACGTACACGGCTGATTCAGCCGGGGCGTGAGATGTCTGATATGCATCTGGATTACGGCTATGCCGGTACGGCACACCGTGCCCAGGGGGCCAGCGAGGCCTTTGTGATAGCCCTGGCCGGTGCAACCGGCGCACGCCAGCGGCTTGCCTCCCTCAGTGATGCGTATGTGGCGCTCTCGAGGATGAAGCAGCATGTGCAGGTGTATACCGATGATACCGGAAAATGGCTGGCATCCGTGGCGGCCAGTGAAAGCCGGAAGACAGCGCATGATGTGCTGGACGTTCAACAGGATGTTCATGCCACAACGGCACAGAATCTGTGGGACAGCGCCCGGGCGCTTAATCAGAATGCTCTGGGGCGAGCGTTGTTGCGGGAAACCGGGCTGGTGGACCACAGTGAAGCTCGCTTCATCAGTGGCAGCCGCAAATACCCTGCACCGCATGTGGCCTGGCCGGCTTATGACCGGAATGGCAGACAACAAGGTGTCTGGTTGCAGGAAATCCGTATGGATGAAGAGGGCCGAATACAGGGACTGGATGAGCAGGGGAGATGGCTGGGGCGTGATGATGCCGGCGTTGTGGTTCTGCAGCAGAGCCACAATGGCGTAACGCTGACGGCATCAGACCCGGCATCTGCACTGGCGCTGGCCCGACAGTACCCTGAGAGTGGTGTTGTGTTGCAACAGGATACCGCGCCGCTTCCCGAGTGGTTGCTTCAGAAACTGACGCAGGGACAGACAGAAATGACACCTGAAGCCATGAAAACAGCACAGGCTGCACAGAATACCGATGCAGAACTGCTCAGTCTGCAGACTCCGGAAGAGCGGGCACGCCAGGAGGCAGAAAAAGCGGTCAGGGAAACCCTGCGACAGGATGAGATGCGGAACATACTGCCGGCAGAGAATGAGGCTATGCAGGATGCAGAAAATGCGGTGGCAGAACAGGAAATCAGGGCAGCCGGACAGGCGGCAGCCCGTGAAGAGAAAGAAAACGCACAATTACTTCAGCATGAAGTGGCCGCACTGAAACGTATAAACGCACAGGAGCAGTTGCGGCAGATGGAGAAAGAACTGGTGATTGACAGGGAGAAGACGCTCTGATGGAAAACCAGGAATGTTTCTGCAAGGATGATGTACGGAATCCCGGTGCTTTGCCTTTGCTGTCTCTGGCACCATTACAACGTGACATTATCAAAATCGTGGCATTTCTGGCGATGGCAGGTGACCACATTGCCACAGCATTTCATGTGGGGAGTCCCTGGCTTAACCTGACCGGGCGGTGCGCCTTCCCGCTTTTCGCACTGATTGCGGGCTGTAATCTGGCGGGGCGGCAGATACGACAGGCTGCCGTAAATCGCCTGTGGCTGATGGCAATGCTGGCGCAACCGGTATTCTGGCTGGCATTTCGGGGGACAGGAAATCAGTGGTGGGAGCTGAACATTCTGTTTTGTTTTGCCGTGGTGATGCAGGCGGTTTGTTTCTGGCAACGCCCTGATGCCATAAAAGGTGCTATAACCGGAACCATGCTGGCACTGTATCTGCCGTTCAGTACTGCCAGTTATGGCTGGCAGGGACTGGTGATGCTGCTGGCAGCCATATCTGTCTGGCAGGTGCCGGAGCAGTATCAGGGGCGGTTATTTTTACTGTGGCTGTGTTCTGTTGTATGGCTGAACGGTACAAATGGTGCGGTCCCCATGCTGGCCGGTATGGGCATGACTCTGCTGGTATTGTGGCTTGTGCATGAGTATGTACCTGCGTCATCAAAGCGCCTGCAGATAAGCCGGTGGTTTGCAGAAGGTTATGCCCTGCATCTGCTGATTATTGCCGGGATGGTTAACGGACTGCAGGTGCAGGCTTAACATACCGTGATGAAATATGGCATAAAAGCGCCGAAGTGCCGAAGTAACGCCAGCGGCAGAATATAACGACAGGTATTCGCAAATGACAGAGCAGAAACGACCGGTACTGACACTGAAGCGGAAAACAGAGGGAACAACACCTGTCCGCAGCCGGAAAACCATCATCAATGTTACCACGCCACCAAAGTGGAAGGTGAAAAAGCAGAAACTGGCCGAGAAAGCAGCCCGGGAGGCAGAGCTGGCGGCAAAAAAAGCGCAGGCCAGACAGGCGCTGTCCATTTATCTGAACCTGCCCACGCTGGATGAGGCCGTGAACACCCTGAAGCCCTGGTGGCCGGGATTATTTGACGGTGACACCCCCCGGCTTCTGGCCTGCGGTATCCGGGACGTGTTACTGGAAGACGTGGCGCAACGGAATATCCCGCTCTCACATAAAAAACTGCGTCGTGTGCTGAAGGCCATTACTCGTTCAGAAATTTATCTGTGTGCCATGAAAGCCGGTGCCTGCCGGTATGACACGGAAGGGTATGTGACGGAGCATATTTCTCAGGAGGAGGAAGCGTATGCGGCAGCGCGTCTGGATAAAATCCGCCGCCAGAACCGGATAAAGGCAGAACTTCAGGCCGTGCTTGATGAGAAATAAAAAAAGCCTCCATCAGAGAGAGGAGGCAGGGAAATAAGGCTTAAAAGGAAATAACTTCCGTACCCGAAAGGAAGCCAGTCCACAGAATCATTTACCACAATAATACTGACGACTAAAAGGGAGGGGCAGAAAAATGAATGGATTCAGAAACAGTTCACGGAACGGTCAGGTCTGGCGTTACCAGCGTGCCGGAAGCCGGGCCGTTATTCTGGAGGTCAGTGGACGCTGGATGGAAGCGGCAGAAGCATGGCGACGGGCTGCCTGTGTTGCGCCCCGGACAGACTGGCAGCAGTTTGCCCGAAAAAGGGCTGAACACTGCCACCGGCGCTGCCGGGGAAGGGGGTAACGAAAAAAGCAGCCTTCATTACTCTAGGTAATGAACGCTAGATTAATGTTGCAAAATGCAGTACATTGGCTATACATTAATATAGGATACTGTTATGCCACGCCTGAAGGACGAAACTCTATCCATCCGTACATCCACAGAGATCAAGCAACTTCTGCGTTTAGCAGCAGATCGCGAACATCGTTCCGTAGCCTCGATGATCGAAATTCTGGTGCTGGAGTACGCTCGTACGCATGATCTGAAACCAGACTCTCAAGGCGGGGCAGCAAAAAGAGGTGTCTGAGGATGGCGAATGCCAAGGAAGCGCAAGCGCGCATCAAAATCAACAAACTGCTGGAATCTGCTGGTTGGCGTTTTTTCGATGATGCTAAGGGCAAGGCCAACGTAGCTCTGGAGCTCAACGTCAAGCTCAGTCAGACTCAGATCAATGAATTGGGTGAGAACTTCGAAGCGACCAAGAATGGCTTTATCGATTTCCTATTGTTGGACGAAAAAAACTTCCCTCTAGTGGTGCTGGAGGCTAAATCCGAAGACAAGAATCCGCTGGTCGGCAAAGAGCAGGCGCGCAAATACGCGAAGTCGCTCGACTGTCGGTTTGTGATCCTCTCGAACGGTAATTTACACTATTTCTGGGATTTACAACAGGGCAACCCGCATATTATCGCTGTTTTCCCTACTCCGGACTCACTCAAGAGCTATCAGAAGTTCGAACCTGACCAGAGGCGCCTGATTACCGAAGTCGTCGGACGCGACTACATCGTCCAGACCCAGTTGCCGGGCTACGAGAAGGAAGCGGGTTGGCTCAATGAGAACGAGCGCTCGGCTTTCATTGCCAAGAACAAGCTGCGCTTCCTGCGGGAGTATCAGAAGAAGGCAATCAATGCCATCCAAGACATGGTGGCTGATGGCTCGACCCGTTTCCTGTTCGAAATGGCGACCGGCACTGGCAAGACCCTGACATCTGCTGCCGTCATCAAATTGTTCCTGCGCACCGGCAATTCTCACCGCGTGCTGTTCTTGGTGGATCGACTGGAGCTGGAGGAGCAAGCTGCGAAGGCGTTCAAGGACTATCTGAAGAACGACTATGTCACCGTTATTTACAAAGAGCGTCGTGATGACTGGCGCAAGGCCGATATCGTGGTCACCACGGTACAGTCGCTGCTGTTCAACAACAAGTACAAGCGCCTGTTTTCGCCCACCGACTTCGACTTGGTCATCTCCGATGAAGCCCATCGATCCATTGGCGGCAATGCTCGCGCCGTCTTCGAGTATTTTGTCGGCTACAAGCTAGGCTTAACCGCAACGCCGCGTGACTATCTCAAGAGCTTTGATGCGAGCAAGCCCACCACCCGCGACCCGCGTGAGCAGGAGCGTCGCCTGCTGCTGGACACCTACCGCACCTTCGGTTGCGAATCCGGGCAGCCGACCTTCCGTTATTCTCTACTGGATGGCGTCAAGGATGGCTTCCTGATTAACCCTATGGTAGTCGATGCACGAACCGACATCACCACCAAGCTGCTATCCGAGCAGGGCTATACCGTGATGGCTCCCGTCGGCGAGGACGGGCTACAGGAACATATATTCGTTTTCAAGGATTTCGAGAAGAAGTTCTTCTCCAAGGCAACCAATGAGCTGTTTTGCCAGACCTTCATCAAGAACGGTTTGCGTGATCCAGTGACCGGCGAGTTTGGCAAGGGCTTGGTATTCGCTGTCAGCCAAAACCATGCTGCTAGGCTCACGCAAATCCTGAACGAGCTTGCGGATATATTGTGGCCTGGCAAGTACCAGTCCGACTTTGCAGTACAAGTTACTTCCAGCGTATCCGATGCCCAGCAGTACACCATCAATTTCACCAACAACAATCTGCTGGGGTCGGCTAACTTCAATGCCCTGTACAAAACTAGCAAGGCGAGAGTGTGTGTGACAGTGGGCATGATGACCACTGGGTACGACTGCTCGGATATATTGAACTTGGCATTGATGCGCCCGGTGTACTCGCCGTCCGATTTCGTGCAGATCAAAGGGCGCGGTACGCGCAAGCACAACTTCCTTGAACAACTGCTCGATGACAATTTAAAGCCACTGATCAACGAGCCAGAAAAATCCCGCTTCAAATTCTTCGATTTCTTTGCCAACTGCGAATATTTCGAGGAAAAGTTCGACTATGACGAAGTGCTCCAGTTGCCGACGCGCAGCAGTGAGGGAGACGGTCAGGGTGAAGCTCTGCCATCGCCAATGGGAGGGCTCTATGAGTACACGGGGGCCGATTCCATTTTCCACGTAACCGAACAGCAAATTGGCTACGAAGGCATGAAGATTGACAGGATGTTCTTCGAGAAATTTGAGGAACAGGTCAAAGCCGACCCGACGTTACAGCAGCAGGTTGAGAACGAGCAGTGGGAGCAGGCCATCGATTATGTGACCAGCCAACTGTTCGACAGACCCAACGAATACTTCAACTTGGATAAGCTGCGCCGTGCTGCCGGAGTAGATCGACGACTGAGCCTAAGGGAAATCCTGCAAAAGATCTTCGGTTTGCTCCCCTACTTCAAGAGTAAGGATGAACTGCTGGAGGATGAATTCCAGCAGTTCCTGCTTGTCAACCAGAGCAAGCTGACCGAAGACCAAGGCGCTGCTGTCTTGGCAATGAAGTACTTTTTCAAGGCATACTCCACTGATGCTGTTCTGCGCGCCATCATCGACGACAAGCGATTTGGAGAGCTGAACGTGAACCCAGCTTTTGGCGTGGGCGATTTGCGCGCTGTGCCGCCCGAGTGGCGCGAAGGCATTCCCGAGTACATCAAAGACTACGTTTCGCTCAACCAATTCATGTAAGCTATTCAAGGCTACCGTAGGTGGCCGAACGAGAAGAACAATACTATGCTGGATACCGATACCAAACGCCGAATTGACTCCTGCCGTGACATTCTTGTCGGCAAGGTTCCCGACCCAAAGAGTCAGGTCGAGCAGATCACCATCGCGCTGATCTACAAATTTATGGATGACATGGATACCCAGTCCGAAGAGTTCGGTGGCAAGCGCAGCTTCTTCGTCAATGGCTTCGAGAAGTTTAGTTGGAGCAAATTGCTGGCGCCCAGCATGGGGGGCCAAGACACGCTGAACCTTTACTCCGAGGCTATTGGCAAGATGACAGAGAACACGCACCTGCCCGCGCTGTTCCGCGACATATTCAAAAATGCATATCTGCCGTACCGTGATCCGGAAACGCTTAAGGCGTTTTTGAAGGAGATTGATAACTTCTCCTACGACCATTCAGAGAGACTAGGCGATGCTTTCGAATACCTATTATCAGTGCTGGGTAGTCAAGGCGATGCGGGCCAATTCCGTACGCCGCGACACATCATTGATTTCGTGGTTCGAGCTGTTGGGCCCCAAAAGAGTGACAGGGTTTTGGACCCGGCTTGTGGCACCGCTGGGTTCCTGATTTCGGCTTACAAACACATCTTGAGAGAGAACACGCCAAGCGAAGAGCGAAATAGCTGGCAGTTACGGCATGGCGCCTCAGTCGCTGAAACTTCAATTGAAAGTCCAATGCACTACAGCGGGAGTCTTCTGACCCCGATAGAGCGCCAAAGAATTCATGAGAACATTAGAGGCTTTGATATTTCGCCGGATATGGTAAGGATTTCACTAGTAAATCTCTATTTGCACGGATTCCGCTCCCCATTGATTGAAGAGTATGACTCTTTAACTCAAGAAGAGCACTGGCAAGAGACTTATGACACAATCTTGGCCAACCCGCCTTTTATGACGCCTAAGGGGGGCATTAAGCCCCATAAAAAATTTAGCCTGCGGTCAAAACGAGCAGAACTACTTTTCCTTGACTACATCTCTGAACACTTGTCGCCAATAGGGAAAGCCGGAGTGGTTGTACCTGAAGGCATCGTTTTTGTTGGTCAATCCGCATACGTTGAGATGCGAAAGCGATTGATTCAAGAAAAATCTCTAATCGCAGTCGTTGAATTGCCTCATGGTGTATTCAAGCCATACGCTAGCGTTAAAACTCACATCTTGATCATCGACAAGCAGATAGCCAAAAGAACCGACGAGGTTCTTTTTATAAACATAGGCGCTGACGGGTATACACAAACAGACACTAGACAAGCAGTTGACGAGAACGATCTACCAGTAGCATTGGAGTTAATTGATAATTTCAAGCGTAATCAACTGGAAAGCACGATCCCCTCCTCAAAACTAGATTTCATCACAGTCAAAAGAGAGCACATTCTTGCTTCAGTTGGATGTCACTTGGTCGGTCGGTGGTACATGCTCGAGAGAACATTTCGAGAGCTTTGGGAACGTATGCCCAGTGCGAGAGAGTTGGGCGTGATTTGCAATATTCATCGTGGTATGCACTCAAACATGAGTTCTCCGCCCGGAGATTTTCCACTCGTGGTTCCTGCTGCTGACAGAAAAACATCAGCCGATTACTCCTTTGATTTCAAAGCAAGCTGCATACCGCTTGTATCCTCATCTGGGCACGGCAAAGCTGACATTAAGCGCCTTCATTATCAGGAAGGAAAATTTGCTCTCGCAGATACTATGTGCTGCCTTGAAGCAAAAGAACCAGAACATGTAGATATGAGATATGTCCACGAATATCTGTCGAAGTTCAAAGATGAACTATTAGTGCCAATGATGTGTGGTGCCACAAATGTAACTTTGAATCAGAACGATATAAAGAAAATTCTCATTCCTTTGCCGACAATTGACGAACAACGAAGAATTGTCCGAGGAATCTTAGCCAAAGAGGCTGCTGATAAGTTGCAAGCTATTGGGGAAGAAATTAGTTTTGGCATCACCTCATCCGAAGAAATTGTCTTCGATATTAAGAAGCAGATCGAAAGACTGCTTGCTATTCGAGAGGCATCTCCTTCAATAAGCCTTTCATGATGTGCTACTCGTTTTATGTTTCGGATAAGGACGGAGGAATGATGGTCGCAATTAGGAGAAGAACATGAGCAAACCTTGGCATTACCCCGGCGCTCGTTGGTGGAAGTTCGATTTCCACACCCACACTCCAGCCTCTAGGGATACAGGCGCTTGGCAGGCCGCTATCGGCACGCCAAATGAGCTGAAACCACAGAAATGGTTACTCAAGTTCATGGCCGCCGAGATCGATTGCGTGGCCGTCACCGATCATAACACCGGTGAGTGGATCGACTTGCTCAAGGCTGCTTATGCGCAGATGAAGCGAGAGGCCGATGCTGGCACACCGCCTGACGGCTTCCGCGAGTTGCACTTATTCCCCGGTGTGGAGATCTCGGTGCAAGGTGGCTTTCATCTGCTAGCGATCTTCGACCCCTCTGCCAACAGTCAAACCATCAGCGACCTGTTGGCGCAGGTGGATTACCAAGGTACGCGCGGCGACAGTGATAGTGTCACCCGAATCGGTGCAGCCCAAGTGGTTGAGCGCATTCTAGCGGCGGGTGGCCTTGCCATTCCAGCACATGTAGATGCCGACAAAGGTCTGCTGCAGGTCGAACCCGGTACACGCAAATGCCTGATGGATACCAACACGGTCAGACAGATTATGAATGAGGCCGGGATTCTAGCACTAGAATGGACGACCTCCACCAGTCCTAAGCCTATGGTGTTGGACGAACTGAAACTTCGATTTGCCAGCGTGGTGGGCAGCGATTGCCATAGCTTCAAAGGTGCTGCTGTTCCCGGTTCTCGCTACACCTGGATCAAGATGGCCCGACCTAGCCTAGAAGGATTGCGTCTTGCGTTGCTGGATGGGCAGGATGTCTCTGTTCGGCGCAGTGATGAAAGCAACGACTTTGTGCCGTTCAATACGCCCGAGCATTTCATCGAATCGATAGAAATCCGCGACGCGCGTTACATGGGGCGGGGCAAAACGTTTGCCAGCTTGTCTCTCAACCCTTACTTCAATGCTTTGATCGGTGGTCGCGGGACCGGAAAATCAACCGTCGTGCATGCCCTGCGCTTGGCCTATCGCCGTGAGAAGGAGTTGTTGCTCAGTTCAGAAGCTGGACAGACCTTCAAGCGTTTCAATCAGGTTGCCAAGAGCCGCAATGACGAAGGTGGACTACGAGCGGAAACAAGCTTCTGTGTGCAAGTGCAGCGTGATGGCATACCCTATCGCCTGATCTGGCGGCAGGATGGTCAGGGCCACGCGGTGGAGGAATGGGATGCCGATACGGGTAGTTTCAAGCCTTCGGTCAGCCAGAGCGTCACCGAGCAACGTTTTCCGGTGCGTTTATTCAGCCAAGGGCAGATCGCCGCGCTGGCTGGTGACAGCCAACAGGCGCTGCTCAAGGTGATTGACGATGCTGCAGGTACGCAGTCGCAGCAAGCTGCTTTCGAGGAGGCTAAGCGCGCCTTCTTGGTTGCACGGGCGCAGATGCGCGAGTTGGACGGTAAGCTGCAAGAGCGTGAGGCGTTGACGCTTGCGCTGCAAGACATTCAGCGTAAGCTGGCTCGCTTCGAGGTCGCCGATCATGCTGCTCTGCTGAAGAACTATCAGCGCACCAACCAGCAAAGCCGCGAACTGGAACGTCAGTTTGAAGCCTCCGTCGAATTGGCAGCTCATTTGAAAACGCTTGCCGACGATCTGTTGGTGGAAGACTTGCCGGAAGGCTTGTTCGATACCACCGAGGATGGCCCTGCACTGGGTATTGTCCAAGCGCTGCACGCTGCTATCATCAAAGCTCGGCAGGAAGTCGAGCGCGTGGCAAACATGTTGCAGGAGTGTGGGCAAGTCCTGAGAGGTGAAATGGAGGCTTCGCCTTGGTTTGCACGGATCGGCGCGGCCAAGACAGCTTACGAGTTGCTCAAGGCCGACTTGCAGCAACAAGGTGTCAGCGATCCCAGCGAGTACGGGCGCTTGGTGAAAGAAAAGCAGCGTTTAGAAACCGAGCTGAAGAAGCTGCAAGCCTTGCAGAAGCAGCACACCGAGTTGCGTGAGAAGGCCAAGTCGTTGCTGGAACAGGTGCAATCCGCCCGCCGCACCATCAGCGCCCAACGGAGCGCATTTCTGCGAGCAACGCTGCAAGGCAATCCCTTTGTGCGCATTGAGCTGATCCCGTACAGTCGGGACGCGCATGGTATTGAGCGCTCCTTGCGGGAGGTGCTTGGGGCTGCTGAAGGCAAGTATGTGGACGACCTGTATCAAGAGCTAGAGGGAGCATCCCCAAAAGGGCTCGTGGCCAATCTGCTGGGCACGGTTGAGCTGGTCGAGCAGTCGGGCATATGGGATACGGTGGCTTTCGAGCAGGCGTTACTGGCGCAAAAGAAACGCCTGTCACAAGCCTGTTGCGGGCAGGCGGAGTTTGGTCACTGGTTCAATAAATTCTTGAAAGCGGAAGCTGGCAAGCGCCCGGAATTTATCGATCACATTCTGTGTTGGTTCCCCGAAGACGGTTTGCAGGTGGAGTACAGCCGTAAGGGGGACGGGCGGGACTTTCAGTCCATCGGTCAGGCGTCCGCTGGGCAGCGGGCAGCGGCCATGCTGGCCTTCCTGTTGGCGCATGGCAATGAGCCACTGGTGCTCGACCAGCCAGAAGATGACTTGGATAACCACTTGATCTACGGATTGGTTGTACAGCAGATCCGCAGCAATAAATTGCGTCGTCAACTCGTTATCGTGACCCACAACCCCAACATCGTAGTCAATGGTGACGCAGAGTTTATTCATGTACTGGACTTCAATCACCAGTGCCATGTGAAGCAAATCGGCTCTTTGCAGGATCAGACCATGCGCCGTGAAGTCTGCCAGGTGATGGAAGGCGGCGAAGATGCATTTGAACGGCGTTACCAGCGCTTGGGAAAAGATGTCTTACATGTTTGAGATGACTGATAATTTACATTGTTTCATTGAAAATACTGGTAACTACTAAATGTATGAGCTTTTGTTAATTCTGTAGATAGAAAGATGGTGAGACAATGAGCTATTAGATTGAGATTTTCGAGAATAATCTAATCCTAGTTGGCAATTTTCAGCTGTGTGAGGTAGTAGTCAGCTTGTCAGAAACTTTCATGACTAGCATAGCGCTCAAACAGTGAATGATGTCGAAATTGCTTCCGTAGGGAATTTGACTCTTTGCCATCGGGTTTATAGCAGCAGTAGCTTGAGAAATAACTGGTCAGGGTTGTGAGATAGTTTATTTTGTGGTTTTGCGCTGGAATCGCCGAAATTTCTGTAGCCCTGGAATTTTAGGGGGCAGCACTTGTACATAAGGCCCCCGTTAATCGTGCAGCAAAGAAATATCTTTTTAGAGCGAAAAATCACAGCTCGTAACGTATCACATAGTTGGTACAGAGCAATTCTCACTCACGACCACGTCAGCACATGCCAAATAGGGGTTCCGTGGGCATTTCTGCGATAATACACGCTAAGGAAAAGTGAAGTTCTTTGGATTGAAGCGATTAGTACGAAGTGGCCTGTATCGTTCAAGGGGACGGTAAATTTCGTTCCACAGGTAATCTCCAGCGAGCGAGATATGACCCCATGGTAGTGGTGATACACTGGACAAGAGCTCTTCCGGTATAATGATCCCCTGGCTGCGAATGTAATCAACAGCCCGACTGAGATAGACCGTGTTCCACAGAATTATTGCATTAACAACAAGGTTGAGGCCCGATGCCCTGTGAGCCATTGTCTCGGCAGACCTGTTCCTGAATTCGCCCAGTTGGTGAAGAAAAATAGCGCGGGCAAGTGCATGGCGGCTTTCGCCTTTGTTGAGGATTGCGTGTGATCTGCGACGTAACCGAGTGTCAAGCAACCAGTCACAGATAAAAATTGAGCGTTCAATACGTTCCATTTCACGCAGGGCCAGATTGAGCCTGTTTTGTCTCGGAGATGCTGCCAGCTTTTTCAGTATTACCGATGGTGGTACCAGACCAGCGCCGATCGAGGCCTTAAGCCGCAAAACTTCATCCCAGTGCTGTTCTATTACTTCCATTTTGGCCTTTCCGGCGATCAGGGCATCAAGTGGTTTATATTCCTTAGAAGGTGAAATAACGTACAACCTGCGACTGCCGAGGTTGCGAATACGGGGTATGAGTCTGTAACCAAAAGAGTGAAACATTGAAAATGTTGTTTCAGTCGCACCGGCTGTATCGGTGGCATGCTCATGAATCTCCACAGAACTTTCGTTATGAAGTAAGCCGTCAAGTACGTGGGGAGCCTCGCTTTCAGAGGCCTGAATCATTCTGGAAAAAAGGATGCAAAACGGTTCGATAAAAAACCATAAATCGACGCGCCAAGTCGTTTGCCGTATTTGGCGTTATATTCGAGGCTGGCTTCTCCTCGTCCACCCGCAGGAAAAAACTGCCCGTCCGAGGATGACACATGCCCATCACCCCATATAGCAGCAAAAGGATGTTCCTGTTGCGCATCGACCAGAACTGATGTGGCAGACGCATAGGTTTCAGTGCGTAAATGACGATCCATCATTACCATCATCTGGTGAATGGTGACACCCCGGGAACTCTGCGCCATCCGTTCTGCTCCCGCATTCGTCGCATCGGCAAGGATCGCAGCCATAAGTGCAGCTTCATCTTCCGCCTGTTCCCCGGTGCGATAATGTGTGAAACAATCAAGAAAACTGGTCCAGCTATGAACTTCTGCCAGCAAACTGGTAATTCTGATGCGTGGTACCAGCATGTAGAGTTTACGGCTGAGAGCCTTAATTTTGTCGTTCTCTTCTTCGCGAATCGGAGACACAGACAACCCTCTGCTGGAAAGTTCTGCATCGGGTATGGCATTCTCCGAAGCAGCTTTTGCCAGCGCTTTCAGTTTTGCGTTGAGTGTGGTGGTTCGCTCAGCCCGCCATTCAGCAAAGTTGTCCGGAATGGCAAGTCCCAGCCGGGATTCTGCCCGCATCTGCCCGAAAACATGGTGAGGAAGAAGGTAGTCCTCAACACTACGCCAGGCCCGACTACCATCAACCCATATATCACCTGTTTTCAGGCGTTCCCGCAAATGAACGAATACGGCGACTTCCCACGCCTGCAGATCAGTATTTTCTCCATGGATGACACGACGTCGCCATTTATGGGACATAAAATCGAGCGGAATTTGTTTGGGTAATTTTCGGCCATGATAGAACGCCTGCAAATACCCAATCGCCAACAAAACGCTATCATCCGGGCGACATATCATCGTCACAATTTTAGGTCTCACTCAGTCATTGTTTTTATCAGTGATCGCTTTTCCCGCAAGTGATTTCGTATAGCGTTCTGTTACCATTTGCGATAACATTTATTGTATAGCAAATTGTTACCAATGGAGGTTTTTATGTCTACGGCTGCAAGCGTCCGTAAAACACCGCGAGAAAATCAGATTAATATCCGGGCAACTGATGAGGAAAGAGCTGTTATTGATTATGCTGCGAGCCTGGTCAATAAGAATCGTACCGATTTCATCATTGAACTGGCTTACCAGGAAGCTAAAAACATCATTCTGGATCAACGTTTATTTGTGCTGGATAACGAACGCTATGATTCGTTTATTACGCAACTGGAAGCTCCTGTGCAGAATGCCGAAGGGCGTGAACGTCTGATGGCGGTAAAGCCTGAATGGAAATAAATGTTAGCGCGCCGGCATTGCTGACGGATGAGCATATACTTCAGCCATTTGACTGCGGAAATGAGGTGCTAAGTAACTGGTTACGTGGTCGGGCTATGAAAAACCAGATGCTCAATGCTTCTCGTACGTTTGTTATTTGTCTGGAGGGTACTTTACGTGTTGTGGGGTACTACTCATTAGCTACGGGTTCTGTCACTCATGCCGAACTTGGGCGCAGTTTGCGGCATAATATGCCCAATCCTGTACCTGTTGTTCTTTTAGGACGTCTGGCTGTCGATGTTTGTACCCAGGGACATGGTTTCGGTAAATGGTTGCTGAGTGATGCCATTCATCGGGTTGCCAATCTGGCTAAACAGGTTGGCATTAAGGCTGTTATGGTTCATGCAATTGATGATGACGCCAGAGTTTTTTATGAGCGTTTTGGTTTTGTTCAGTCAGTTGTGGCGCCTGATACCTTGTTTTATAAAATTTGATGTTACGCAATTTTATTGGGCGTAGCTTTATAATGATGTCAATAGTCCCTCGGACTAGCTTTCACATTTCAGAAATCGCCGGTCCAGCCCGGGGCCGGCACACAATTTAAGACTTTTCTTTTTTTCAGTCATTTCATTATCAAAATCACATTAAACGGTCGTAATCAGACATGATTTGTGCGCCAACACAGATCATCGTCACAACTTTCAAGTCGCTGATTTCAAAAAACTGTAGTATCCTCTGCGAAACGATCTCTGTTTGAGTATTGAGGAGGCGAGATGTCGCAGACAGAAAATGCAGTGACTTCCTCATCAGGCACCAAGCGTGCATATCGGAAAGGTAACCCTGTTCCGGCCAGAGAGAGGCAAAGAGCTTCTCTGGCTCGCAGAAGCAACACTCATAAGGCTTTTCATGCGGTTATCCAGGCCCGGTTAAAAGACAGGCTGAGTGAACTGGCGGATGAGGAAGGTATTACCCAGGCGCAGATGCTTGAAAAACTGATTGAATCAGAGCTGAAACGCAGAGCCGTTTCGTAAATATTCACATTCTTGCTTATCTCAGGCGTGAGTGGTAGATTGCTGATCGTTTAAGGAATTTTGTAGCTGGCCACGCCGTAAGGTGGCAGGGAACTGGTTCTGATGTGGATTTACAGGAGCCAGAAAAGCGAAAACCCCGATAATCTTCTTCAACTTTGGCGAGTACGAAAAGATTACCGGGGCTAACAAGAAACCGCATAGCCAACAATTCAGCTATGCGGGGAGTATAGTTATATGCCCGGGAAAGTTCAAGACTTCTTTCTGTGCTCACTCCTTCTGCGCATTGTAAGTGCAGGATGGTGTGACTAATCTTCAACAAACGTATTACCGCCAGGTAAAGAACCCGAATCCGGTGTTCACACCCCGTGAAGGTGCCGGAACGCTGAAGTTCTGCGAAAAACTGATGGAAAAGGCGGTGGGCTTCACCTCCCGTTTTGATTTCGCCATTCATGTGGCACATGCCCGTTCGAAGGGACTGCGTCGGCGCATGCCACCGGTACTGCGTCGCCGGGCCATTGATGCGCTGCTGCAAGGGCTGTGTTTTCACTATGACCCACTGGCCAACCGCGTCCAGTGTTCCATCACCACGCTGGCCATTGAGTGCGGACTGGCGACAGAGTCCGGTGCAGGAAAACTCTCCATCACCCGGGCCACCCGGGCCCTGACATTCCTTGCAGAGCTGGGACTGATTACCTACCAGACGGAATATGACCCGCTTATCGGGTGCTACATTCCGACCGATATCACGTTCACATCTGCACTGTTTGCTGCCCTCGATGTATCAGAGGAGGCAGTGGCCGCCGCGCGCCGCAGCCGTGTGGTATGGGAAAACAAACAACGCAAAAAGCAGGGGCTGGATACCCTGGGCATGGATGAACTGATAGCGAAAGCCTGGCGTTTTGTTCGTGAGCGTTTCCGCAGTTACCAGACAGAGCTTAAGTCCCGGGGAATAAAGCGTGCCCGTGCGCGTCGTGATGCGGGCAGGGAACGCCAGGATATCGTCACCCTGGTGAAACGGCAGCTGACGCGCGAAATCGCGGAAGGGCGCTTCACTGCCAGTCGTGAGGCGGTAAAACGTGAAGTGGAGCGTCGTGTGAAGGAGCGCATGATTCTGTCACGTAACCGCAATTACAGCCGGCTGGCCACAGCTTCCCCCTGAAAGTGACCTCCTCTGAATAATCCGGCCTGCGCCGGAGGCATCCGCACGCCTGAAGCCCCCCAGTGCACAAAAAATCAGCACCACATACAAAAAACAACCTCACCATCCACCTTCTGGTGCATCCGGCTCTCCCTGTTTTTAATACAAAACACGCCTTATCGACGGGGGATTTTGCTTATCCACATTAAACTGCAAGGGACTTCCACATAAGGCTACAACCGTTCATGTCATAAAGCGCCAGCCGTCAGCCCTACAGGGTGCAATGTATCTTTTAAACACCTGTTTATATCTCCTTTAAACTACTTAATTACATTCATTTAAAAAGAAAACCTATTCATTGCCTGTCCTATGGACAGACAGATATGCACCTCCCACCGCAAGCGGCGGGCCCCGACCGGAGCTGATTTAGTTACAACATGCAAACATAAACCCCGAAAAAACCCAAGTCCGACGCAGAACTGAAACCACAAAGCCCCTCCCTCATAACTGAAAAGCGGCCCCGCCCCGGCCCAAAGGGCCGGAACAGAGTCGCTTTTAATTATGAATGTTGTAACTAAGTGTATCATCGCTGTCAGTCTTCTCGCTGGAAGTACTGAGTACGCGCTCGTAAGCGGCCCTGACGGCCCGCTAACGCGGAGATACGCCCCGACTGCGGGTAAACCCTTGTCGGGACCACTCCGACCGCGCACAGAAACTCTCTCATGGCTGAAAGCGGATATGGTCTGGCAGGGCTGGGGATGGGTAAGGTGAAATCTTTCAATCCGTACCGGCTTACGCCGGGCTTCGGCGGTTTTGTTTCTGTGCCATATGAAACAACAGTATGCCGCCTTACATGCCGCTGACGCGGCATCTGTTACCCGTCAATACATTTGTCATGATATATGTAACGTTTATAATCTCTCCAAAGGGAGAATGAGATACGAACCGAATTGCCCTCTTCTGGCAGGACTGGTATATCTGTATCCTGTAACTGTGGCATATATATGGGCTGGATAATAATGAATCGGCAGAATAATATAAAGAGAAATTTTTTACAATCGTTACGTAATACAACAGTGTTGTTACTCGACATTGCTTTAATTGAATCACTTAAGACTATCAATAGTGATCAAGAATAAATAAAAAAATTACTACGGATTACAGGATCATATTTTCTTGAAAGATTCGAACCGGGTAACTCTGTTAATGGTGAAATAATTACACAAGCTTTGAAAAAAGATAATCTTGATGAAAACTTTATAACTGACTTACTAACCAGAATAAAAGACGACAAATTTAGTGATACTGCTATAGATTTAACTAATGTCTTGGGTGCAATGAAAGAGTTTGTGAAAAAAGAATTTAGATACTACATATCTTTTGAATCCAATTTTGAAGACTACTATATTCCTCTGATTAGCAAAAACATGGATTTTATGCTTGATTATGAAGAGTACATGAGGAATACGATTAATTTAATAAACAAAAGCTCCCTGTCAGATGAAGAAAAAGAAAAAATGCTGCAAATAACTTACTTTTCATATGCAAGAACCATTGCAACTTATGTAGACTCTGCTTCAAAGGAATTTATAGAAGGTGCATATGGCATTTGTCATCTATATATCCTGAAAAAGCTGCTCAAAACTAAAAAAGTTCCAGAAAACATATGTCGTATCTTCAGAGAAGATTTAAAAAAAGCCAGTGAAAAAAGTATCGGAAGTGTTAAATCTATCTTAGCGGTTTTTTTTAATTATCCTGATACTATTTATCATTCACCTGACAAAAATAAACTGGAGGGAATGTATGATATATATAATGAGTTTGTTAAATGCCGAAATGAAATAGTTCATGAAAACATCGGCAAAATAGACACATTTAACTACATTATGACGTATTTTAAAGTATGTAATGATTTTCTCAGTGAGATTTTTAATGAATTTTATTCAGGAAAAGCTCAGGACCTCATAATTAAAAATATTATTCATCTTTGTTTGAGGGTTACTAACGAGCGTAGTGATATACTGGAGAATTTATGTAAAAGTAAAAAAGTCACTATCTGAAATGGTAAGAAAGATAAAACCATCCAGTTTTTGAACATCAGAAGGCAAAATCCATTACAGATGACCTGTTCCGCCAGTCTGGTTCAGGAATATAATGCGCAGTTGTCAACCAGGGGGCTGTCTGGATAGCGAAAATTATTGTACGCCAAGTCTGCTTTTTAATCAGTCGTTGGTTCTCTGTAAAGTGCCTGAATTCGGCAAACCTGCGAAGTGCTGTAGCCCGTTGCATCTGCTGTACTGCGTTCAGGTTGTCGCCTGAATTATTTCGGTGGGTTCCTGCTTCAACGGGCAGCCCCCTTCTTCATCAAAAAGTCATCTTCGTGAAGTTCCACGACATAGCGGGGAAGTTTGCTTCTTTGGGGGCATGCGCTCTGTACGCTGAACCGTTATCTGTCAGCCACTGGATGGACTGTTCCGGTACTTTATCGCCAAAGCGTTTTTCTATCGCTCCTAACATCACATTCTGCACTGTCGCTTTATCGTAACTAAGGAATGTAGGCAGAACGGGAAGCACTGTAGGATGAGACAGTAGTCTGGAAGTACATCAAAATTGCAACAATAGTACGCTATTGCGTGACGTAGATTCGTGACGTATAGTTACTACAGCTTATTTGTATATAACCACCATCAGGTACAAAATTATGTCTCCCGCACAAGCTAAACAAAAGCAGCATGAACGCTACGAAGCCGTAGCGGTGCAGGTTTTGCGTGGTCGTGCCGGTTACAAGCCTGCCGTGAAAAGCCGTTTCAGTAAGTCAGCCAATAGCAAATTCTCCCATACTATCGCTTTTGCCTGATCCTGAACTTTGAGGCACAATAAACCATCATTCGCTGATGGTTTTTTTATGCCAGTTCAAGACGTTATTCCCCCCTATGAGCAGATGTACCTGCTAAATCAGCAGTTGATCTGCAACGCTGACCAACTCAAACATGCCGTTATCACAGTTGGCGGCCAGGCTGTGCAATATTGGATATCCTATTATCATGCACAATACGGCGACAGATTGCCTGATGAGCGTCTCACCACTTCTGTTGACTGCGACTACAGTGCCCGGAAAGATGATATTGCGGCTATAGCAAAAACGCTCAACGTGAAAACGTGGGAAAACAAAGACGGTCAGCCCCCATCCCTTGCGCAGTTTATGCTTATCGATCAGGACACACACGATATCAAACGGGATGATGGACGTTTATTTGCCGTACCGGATGCGCCTGACGAGCCAAATGTGGTGGATATTATCGATCGGCCCGGAGGCTTCGACCGTTCTGATTTTCTGGGGGAAAAGCTTTACCTGCATACTGCCCCGTTTTATGTAGAAGCAACCGGCCCCGGTATGCCTGAAATGAATGAAAAGGTAAGGGTGTTGAACCCTGTCGCCTGTATGCGATCGCGCTTTAGCAATCTGATTGCCTTGCGCCGTGATGCTGAAATTGAAATTGCGCGAATTAACGCGCTCAAGATTCCGTGTTATTTCTTTCTCATCGAACAGTTTGATGAACAGCCGTTCAAAGTTGCTCGAGGAATCTTTATGGATTTATGGCGGCTCGCGAATGACGAAAGTTGTCTGCGCCATCAGACCTTCTGGCATAGTTGGCAGGGGCCACTTCTTGAAAGGCAACAAAGTAACAACATCACTCTGATTGATGTATTGGAAGGCGTCCATGCATTCCTGGAAGGGCATCTTGATGACTTTGAAATACCTGAAGCCTTTGTCACCAAAGAATTACCGATAAAGCTCGCACAGTTGCGTGAACGCTGGGAGCGTTATGTGGTACTCAATGCTGAATGGGCAGCAAGAGGACGCAGGGGATTTGAACGTAATCACCGTGATGATTAGCCTTCTTTGAGCTGAAAGATTTGCGCATGTGCAAATCACCAGAGCACCCGCTAATCTTTGTTTTAGGGGTCGGTTTGGGAAACGGAAATTATTGTACGTTAGGAGCATTTTTTAATCGATACTGATAAGTAACTGATTGATTTATCGTGATCAGCTATCGCCTTTAAGTTATTGCTTTTCTCTTATCGCATTTAGGTTATCTCATTTCCCTAAAGGTCTGCCAAAGACCGTATAGCGTTGGAGTACACCCTGATGCGAGATATAAAATGTGACCTCATACAATTAATGACATAACCTATATGCGATAGAATATATGCAACAACCTAAATGCGATAATGCGGTGAAAAAATGTTCATCAGAGCTTATTTAAGGGCGTCAACAGAAGATCAGTTTGCAGATCGGGCAAAAGAGATGCTGGAACAGTTCGTCCAGGAACGGGGGCATAAAATTGCCAGTTATTATCGGGAGAACATAAGCGGTACAAAACTTGACCGTCCGGAACTGGGGCGATTACTGATGGACAGTCACCGTAATGATATTTTACTGGTTGAGCAGATAGACCGCCTGACCCGTCTTAGCAACAGCGACTGGATAACGCTGAAAAAGCAAATTGAACAACATGAATTGCGAATTGTCAGTCTGGATGTTCCAACATCATGGCAAGCCCTTTCAGATAAAGATCCTTCACAATCAGATCCGATTACCCGCGCAGTGATAACTGCAATAAATAATATGCTTATAGACCTGATGGCCGCGATGTCGCATAAGGACTGGCTGAGTCGTCGCCAACGCCAAAAACAGGGAATTGAACGAGCTCATACGTTGGGTAAATACCGGGGAAAACAAGCCGATCAGGAACGGCATCAGAAAGTGTTGTACTACAGACAAGTAAAAAAACTCAGCATTAGAGAAACAGCAGATGCTACGGGCTACAGCACTTCGCAGGTTTGCCGTATTCAGGCACTTTATCGAGAACCAACGACTGATTAAAAAGTAGCCTTAACGTACAATAATTTTCGATATCCAAACTGACCCCTAAAATGCCGCCCGGATAAAGCGGGAAGGCGGCGTGATATCGCCCGGTAGCCCCAGAGAACGGGAGCCAGCCCCAAACGAAAACGTTCTCACGCCATGACCTGTCCCTGAGCAACCGTCCCTGCCTCAAGGTTAATATAATTATTAAGGTTCGTTAAATGCCACTCATAATCCGGAGAATTGGTGATCACTCCGGCCAGGTTCTCATGAATGGAAATTTCCCCCTGATTTTTTATTTCTATAATAATGTTACCCCCCAGCCTGTCAGCCACACGCCAGTGAACGGTATCGGTATTCTCTTGATTCCTGTCTATAACAGAAGAAGGTTGACATCCCTCACCACGGAATTCAGCATACCCGGTCAGATGTGTCTTTACGTATGGCATTCAGGGGCAGCGACGCTATTGTCTGTTATAATATTTGAACGGGTGATTAATATATTATTATTGCCATCCAGAGTAACAGGATAAATTCTGCCGCGAACAATAAAATAATAAAGGTCCAGAATGATATACCTGAGTCATCCATAGATTTTATGATGGTCAGCAATCTTTTTTTTGAAAATAAAAACATGCCATTAATGCCTGTTAACATTCTTCACATTCATGCTGCCTCCTGTTTCAGGAGGCAGCACGCAAATTAAATGCTATCTCCGTGTTTTTATATCCCGCCCCAGAGATATTTTAACCACGGGTATTCAATGGCAATGTATACGAGAAAATAGAGGAGATAACTTTTTTCATTAGAAGATAAAACAACCATCGCCGTAAAAAAATGATGCCTGACTTTAGGCATGCCCGAAGTTGCTCCCTGATAAATAAACCCCAGTCACGAACCGTCACTGTTGGCGGTCGCTTAACCAGTAAGGCGCAGGCTGAACTTTTTCCCTTATTTTTTGAAAATACTCAATAAGGATGTCAACCTGTTCACGGTTAGCTGCAACCACTTTTCCGGATATGGTGGAACACAGGCAGTTATTGTGATCCACATAAAAGAAGGCTTCGTTCTCTGCCAGGAATGAAAAATCAGATGTTCGCATATTGTTCAGTTCACTCATGATATATCCGTCCGTGCAAAATAATTATCATAACAAAAAACAATGAGTTTTTTTGTTTATATGTGAAAAACGGCAATGCAAATTGCGAATTTATTACAAGGATGGACGAACCGGTCTTTATTGTGGCTAAATATAATTGTATTACTGAATGGAGGATTATTATGGTTACAGAAAAAAAAGTTGCCATTATCACTGGTGCCGGGCAGGGGATCGGGCGTGCCATTGCATGCCGTCTGGCTAAAGATGGATTCAGAATCGGATGTCTGGACTTTAACGAAGATACGGCACAGGAAACGGTAAACCTTATTGAAGCCGAAGGGGGAGAAGCCCTGGCCGTGAAAGTTGATGTGTCCCTCCGCGAGCAGGTCTTTTCTGCCGTGGATCAGGTGGCAGCGAAATTCGGGCGCGTTGATATTATGGTCAATAATGCCGGTCTTGGTCCCACCACGCCACTGGAGGACATCACGCCGGAACTTTACCGTAAAGTTTTTGACGTTAACGTCGGTGGTGTTTACTGGGGAATTCAGGCTGCCCTGAAACACATCAGGAAAAGAACGCCACAAAGAAAGGGGGAGATTGTGGGGAAAATAATCAATGCCTCATCTCAGGCAGGTCAGGTCGGTAATCCTGACCTGGCGGTCTATGGCGCAACCAAGTTCGCTATTCGCGGTATTACCCAGACAGCTGCAAAGGATCTGGCGAAATCCGGTATAACGGTTAACGCGTATTGCCCGGGTATTGTGCGGACACCAATGATGGAAGGCATCGCCCGGAAAGTGGCCGATGAAAATGGTCAATCTCTGGAATGGGGGCTGCAGCAATGGGCAAAAAACGTTGCTCTTGGCCGCATATCTGAACCTGACGATGTTGCTGCCTGTGTATCTTATCTGGCCAGTGCAGATTCAGATTACATGACGGGGCAGTCACTGATAATTGATGGTGGCATGGTATTTAACTAAACGGAGCACCGAAATAACCTTGCCTGCCTGCGACGGTAAGGTTATTTTCGTCGCGCGCTGTTCTGCCTGGACTCGATTGTTACCAGGCAGGACAAGCATCGCAAGACGTCACAGACGGTGCGTTTACGCTGTTATCAGGAGTGTTTATTGCTCAGAAATATTCTCCGGCTGTGCTTTCATCCTGAGCCCCCTTTGTTCTGATATCGTCAGTCTGCGATCGGCACTCTGTGCTTCAGATTCTGAAACCTGCCCATGGGGATGACCATCCAGCCCATAACGAGGGGTGCCGGCGACAGCGGTTCATCGATAGGAATTTAAATCCCCAAAAGACTAAAAAATCACCACAAAACGGATGTTTCTTCAACACCCCTTGTGCACCATATGAGCGGAAACGACTATTAAACAGGATGACACTGATTGATACAGGGTATGAATGGCGGTTTTTTGCTCCGTTTCCGGTAAAATGGACGCAACTTCCCCTCTGCGGCTCTCAGCCGCACACCTGCTGTCGTGCCAGTCGCTCATGCATCAGGAACAGCTCTGCCAGTCGGTAACCTCTGATACATCCCTCTCCACCTGATTTGCATCGCCGTTTTTCTCACCGTCTCCGTTATGACGTACACAACTTCTTCCAGTAAGCGGCGCTTCACCGGACTCAGGAAACCGTAGTACCTCACCATACGGAACCCCTTATCTGCTACATGCCAGGAGAACCTTTCCATGAACTCATCTCCACTCATCAACAGGTATTCTTCCCGTTTTGTACGGTGACTGTTGTAACGCAGACCGATTTCATCCTGACCGGCATAATGCTCCAGCCGACTCATCGGCACCGGTGGCTTTTTCAGGTAAGAGCCGAAGTACACCGCCACATGTGTGGCGTTATCCATCACCCTGGATATGTTGACATTCCAGCCGCGGCGGTAATGCGTGTCCAGGAAGCGATTCCAGTCCCGTTTGCTGTTTCCTTCCACTGCCAGTTCATCCAGTATTACCAGCTCCGGGTATTTCCGGGACAGTAGCCGCGTTATCCGGTAACGCCACATGCTCATCACCTTACGGGCGTAAAAATGAAGATTTTTCCAGGTGTGGCCCGACGTCACACCACCGGCAGTTGTCGATAAATGGATATGCGGATGCCACTGCTGGTCACGCCCCCATGTGTGGATCACCGTGAATATCCCCGGCTCCACATCTGTCTGATGGCAGATTTCCAGTATCACATCCGCTGCAATGCGGCTCATCTCTGCCAGTAACCACCGGTTGTGGAACACCAGGGACCAGTACTGGCAGGGAAGTGTGAACACAATATGCTGCCACGGGCAGTCGGGGACCAGGCTCAGCAGATACTGTATCCACTGTGCGCCAGCCTTCACCCCGCAGTGCGGACAGGAGCGGCTTTTACACCGGAAGCAGACCTTTTTGGTGTGGCAACAGTCCGGTGACGAACAGCACCATTGCGTGTAGCCCATCAGCGTGGTCCCGCATGCCATGATTTTTGTCACTGACTCAGTCACCACCGGACGCACTGAACCTTCCGGCTGTTTCTCCAGCCAGTTAAGCCAGCGGTTACCCTGCTGAAAAATATCGGCAAAACGGGGAAGCATCAGACGGGTGGGGTAACGCCATCCGGCCAGTGAACTGTGCCGCATTCCGGGCAGTACATACCACCGGCACTGATACCGGCAAGAATGGTTGCAAACTCCCGCTCCGTACAGCGGGCTATTTCCGGATACCCTTCGTCATCGACACGAACAAACCAGAAGACCAGCTTTTTGTTTCCTGCATCCAGAAAGAACGGAATACCCAGGTCAGCGCAGCACTCAACGGCATCGTCAAAATTATCAAAGCGCAGAACTTCAGCGTCTTCTTCGTCAAAAAAATCATCCGGATGAAGTTTCACAACATAGCGGGGAAGTTTGCTTCTTTGTGGTGCGGGTTTGCGTTTACGGGGTTTAGCTGAACGGGCCATATAACTACCTGAAAGACAATGACATTATCTTTTTTTATAACGGTAATTCCAGGCCATGACAAGCCGCAGCCGCCAGGCTGCCTACTCGAGTTTCGAACCGAACGGCAGGCTCCTGCTCCTGAGGAACCGAGAGAGAACGAATGAATGCCCTGAGAATGGTCATTCCGCCACGATATCCCTGGTCTCTGATCTCGCGAGCGATTACCGTTGCCGGGATTTTGTAAGGATGAGCATCGGCGATGCGTTGACGAATATAATCCCGGTATTCATCCAGGAGTGAAGCAACAGCAGGTCGCGGCGTATATTTTGGCGGCTCAGATTTTGCCTGCAAATAACGTTTAACGGTATTGCGGGAGATCCCCAGTTCTCTGGCAATCGCCCGGCTACTCATTCCCTGCTTGTGCAGGATTTTAATTTCCATAACTGTCTCAAAAGTGACCATAAGCTCTCCTGAATCAGGAGAGCAGATTACCCCCTGGATCTGATTTCAGGCGTTGGGTGTGGATCACTATTGCGGCTCTTCCGCAACCTGGGTGGAGATTTTCATGACAGTGGACTCATTACCCTCTGCCTGAGTAGTTCAAATCCTGCTCGACCATACATCTGGCGTTTCAGCATCTTCAGGCGATTTACATGACCTTCGACAACACCATTACTCCAGCGACTACTGATTGCCTCACATATAGCTGCAGCATCAGCTTCCATCCCCGCCGCCACGCGCCGAAATTCTGCTGAACCGCTTTCGTGGACTCGAGTGAACCAACTGCTTAGCTGTGATTTATTTTGGGTTTTCAGAATACGGTAGAACTCGAGTGCCAGTTGCTGCGCTATTTTCAGCTCAGGTTCTTTTTCACACATCAGACTAATAAATCGGGAAGCATAATTTTCTTCATCCCTGGTTATTCTCCAGGGCATCAACCAGCGGCTTACCCGGGACACTGAAGGAAGTCTGACGGCAGTAGTAACCGGTGGGTTCCAGCCTTTACGCCATTTGGCAACCGCATCCCTGACGATGGTTTCACTGCCTGTAAATCCCCGGGCCACCATTTCCCGCCATATCCGGCTGGCGTTATAATTACCACTTTCTCGTTGCTCTTTTAACCACTCCCTCCATGGGTCCAGAAGCCCTCGCTTTGGAGGTCGGGTTGACATTTCAGGGAATGTTCCTGAACGCACCCAGCGACTGACTGTCACACGCGACAGGCCTGTAATACGGATATTTCCCTGAAACTACATCCCTTGTTATGCAGGGCCATAACCTCTGTCCAACGCTGATGCCGTTTTTTGCGGGTTTGTTGTTTTAGGCGTTCCGGACGACGGAGCGATGCTGCAGGCACAGATGGTTCTGGATCAGGTGATTTCTTTGGTGACAACTCACTGGCAACAAGACGTATCAGAGGTATATGTCTGTACATCATTCGTTCAAGCGCATCGCCAATATTTTTTAGCAGATGCCATCGATCGGCCACCTGTCTGGCCTGAGGTGCACCTTCACGTGCTGCTGTCGCATAGACTCCACTGCGATCACGCGAGACAATCTGTATTTCCGGATATTTTCTGAACCAGGTCGCCAGCGTACGCTGATCACGGCCGGGAAGCAGGACGAGGGGACGGTGAGTATCAAGATTGACGATTAACGTACCGTAACGGTGGCCCCGATGCCACGCCCACTCATCAATACCGACATGAGGCGCGCCTGACTGTTTCGTCTCCGGGGTATTGATAACCCTGCGAAGGAGAGTATCAGCACTGCAACGGAGACCCACTGCCGTTGCTGCCCGTTTCCCGGCCTCACCTCCGGCGATTAATCCCAGTTGACGTTGTAAATTTTGTAACGCCTGTGAAGACTGTTGGTGTGAACCGGCGAAGGGAGCAAGCGACTCGGCAAAAATTTTACGTGAACAAGCCGGGTTACGGCAGTACCAGTGGCGGACGGAAAATACAAGCCATAGCGTATGTCCTGAGCAGGGTAGATGCTGTATCCGGCGCCGACGACAACTATGAACAGAGTCGCTACGCTTAAAGCATTCAGGACATTGTGCTGTTTTGCGTTTTCCGTGGAGATGGAGGGTTATACCGTCAGAGCTAATAATTTGTCGACTGCATCGCCATCCGCAAGGTAACTGTAGAAGTGTCTTAAGAGAGTGCATTGAGTTGCCCATGACTTAAAACAGCTTAGATCTTTGTTCACCAGAAAGTTTCATCCATTTTCTTCCACCCAAGTTGCGGAAGAACCACTATTGCACCGTTCGTGACAATTTAAGCTGGTGAGTACAAAATTCGTTAGTAAGCGTTGAAATTAAGATTCAGGATGACAATCACCCTGAATCTTAATGAATTACCAAAATTTAAGTTTTGATAATAGTTTTTTACCTGCTGCAACAACAGTTGCTGCTACTACTTCAACAACTACATCCTTGACGTTATCCCAGGCTTCACCTGTCCATTCTTTAATAGTGTCCCATACGCCCTTTTCTGCGCTTTCTGCCATTTTTTCTGTTTTTATTTCTTCTCCTGCTTCGCGATAGAGAGCATATTTTTTCTCCTTTGGGAGGATGTCTATTATTGTCTCCATTGCTTTAGAAATATTAAACTTTCTTTTGACTGATGTAGGTATAATGTATGAAGCAGGAACAGAAAAGGCAGTACTTACTTCTAGTATTTTCTCATTTACACTAGCTAACTGCTCTTTTGTCGGCACGTTTCTCTTTTTATCCCAAAGAAGTTCACCTTCATCATCTTCTGTTGGTTCTATTTTATCTATTTGGTTTATGAAAAAGACAACAGGGCATTTTTTTATATTAGGTAGCAATATATCGTTATATACCTTTTGAGAAATTGCGTAAGCTCTTTCATCAGACTTTATTACCCATACAACTAGGTCTAACTCTGCAACATTCTCTTTGTATAGATTATAATATTCTTTGTCTCTTTCCAGTGTTTCACCAACACCAGGAAAGTCTATTATCGTAAGTCCTCCCTCATTTCCATCTTCTGGCTTGATATGAATTTCTTGAATCTCTCTTGTGCAAGCAGCGACGTTACTAACTGGAGCTACATCACGACCAAATAATGCATTGCATAATGATGATTTACCTACGCCAGTTGATCCAAAAATACCGACTCGTGGCGTGTATCCTTTTATTTCTTTTATTTTATTTTCAATTGATTGTCTAATTTTTTCTTTATTATTTAAAGTTGATTTATCAATATTTTTCATTTTTAACCCTCTTTAACAAGAAATATTATTGGCTGATAACCCACCTATTTTGCAAGAGATATTTTATTTGATTCACTAAATGTTATCCAGAACTGTATTCAGATTGCTGTGAGACTAAAGCTCTAGAGGAAATGCTTAGGAAAAGGAATTTAAACCAAACCAAGAATGTTTTTTAGCCAAATGACTTTCAGGAATCACGAGAATGGCGGGACAACAGCGGTTTTGGTGTCCGAAATCGTACAATTCTGTACATCTACTCAAGGGTATGTACGGAAGTAAGCCAAACGGTTATCGGACGGTCGGTACATTTCGTACACGTATAGGAAATTGAAAAAGGGGTTTGAGGCCCAACCGTACGAGATCGTATGCTAAGTTCATTTTTTGAGCAGAAGAGGTGAGTAAAGAAAACGAGGGTTTTGTTTACTCTTCCCGTCAATGCCAGTAGCCATGCGGTTTCAGGGACTTTCAGTGTTAATAAACTCGGTAATCAAATCAACGTAAACCTGCCTAACAACGCCACGACTTTATTGACTTAAAATCATATAGTTAGCTTCTTAGCGTACGTTTCCGCTCCATTGGGCTTCAAACCCCATCAATTGAAGCTGCTGGCTACCAGCAGCCTGCAAAAAACACATAAGCTGGCCTGAAAGGAATACTTCACAATGAATATCATTGTGTTGGTAACCTGCTGTTATCGTGATGAAATTACCGCTCAATTTTTTCGGTTGACGCGGTCTGTTCCTGCATGGTTTTCATCTTTAGCTTTTGTTTTTCCCTTACTGCCAGCCAGCGTCTGGCATTCTGCGCATCGCATTCTGATACCTGACCTGCTGGTAGTCCATCCAGTCCATAACGAGGGATACCTGCGACAGCAGTACGAAGCAGATATACCTGTCGGGTGGTGATGCAGGATATTGCACAGGACCATTCATCCAGTGTCAGTTCTGTCTCAGGGTGTTCTGTCAGGAATGCGGCAAAATCATTGGTTATGCCAATTTTCAGTGGAAGAAATCCCCCGCTTTCTGCGCGAAGATGGGGAAACAGAGACTTAACTTTTTCCACGCAATTGTGAGTAAATTCATGAGTCCAATGAGGCTGGCGTGGAAAACGGCGTCTTTTCCTTTTTTTCTTACTGGCAGAAGCTTCAGGGGGATGAGTATCGACGGCAGGAGAACTGCTTCCCACAGATACTGGATCTTCCATCTTTACCGTCTCTGAACGTGCGATAACACCTGTTTTTTCAGATAAGGAAGGGGGTAAAAGAGTGCGACGTTTTTTCACCATAATGATGGGTGTTTTCTTTTCTTCCTGATATTTCCCCATAAAAACCTCTACGATGTGTTCTTATATAATAATATATATCATATTTTCACAATTAACATAATATCTTCGTTAAGAAAATAACAGAACAAAATTTGTTGTTTTTTTATGACAGGCATGAAATGAGCCAGCATAATTATATTAATCATTATCCCAAATGAGTTTTTGTATTTGCTCATTCGGGATGGTTGGATATTTTAAGTTATATCTACTGTATCATTCTCAGGTAATCGTTCCATTAAATCAGAAACTACGGGCTGTAACCAGTCAGTGACTTCACTTACATACTGATCCCATTCGGGATGCCTGGAGGCCAGATCCATCACTCGTGTTAACCCGGACGGACGATCAATGCCCAATTTAGTTAAAATGTTCGAGATATAATTATGAGCATCAAGTTCAACTCTGATATCCCTTGCTGCTTCTATTATTTCTAAATATTCTCCACCCAATCCGTCCAGTGGGACATTTGTAATAAGATAATGAATGTATTGTTCAGGCTTAACTCCATTTGGGAGATTAAATTGTTTTACTTTTCCTTCCGCTGCCGCTTTTAACTCATAAGTTCGTGATTCTGTGCCGGTGAAAACTTTATCAAGAGCAGCTTTCTTTTCATTTTCTGTGGAGTATTTATCGCCATCAAGAATATAAAGTTTATCAGATAGATTATCTCCACGAATAAGTGTACTGGCAAGTAGAGTGAATGCGTTTGAAGCTGCGCCAAATTTAAATATTTTCACATATCTGCTGGCCTTAAGTGAAGAACATATTTTATTTATTATTGCAACAGCAAGATCATCTTCCACATATATTTCAATGGGAGTTGTTGATTTACCTGTTAATCTGTTTATAGCATCAGGTTTTGTTTCTTCAAATGAATAACTACGGCCTTGAATGTTTACGACGTGTCTTATATTTATCTTGTCTGATAAAGTGGTTACCATTTCTCTATGGGTAGTGAAGATGATTTGTTTATTTTTATCTTCGGCATGAGTTGATATGACGTCTATTAACTTTTTCAATGCTTCGTCATGCAACAGCAAATCTAATTCATCGATTAATATTAAGGCGTTCTTGTCCGCTTTTAATATTGTTTCCAGAATTAAAAATATCTTTTGCTCTCCTGCGCTCATACTTAATGATGAGTAGGCCAGTCCCTCTGACTCAACTCCAATCAATATTTTCCCATTGGGTTGTTGATGTTGATTGAAACTTGTATATGGTTTATTAAGTATATAGGAGGCGTAATGAAGAATGTTTGTTATTAAATCATTACTGACACTGCTGGTTTCATACTGAATATTATTCTTTTTTTCTGATTCTATTATAGGAACACATTTATCAATGCCAAGATAGTAAACTTCTCTTAAAGGACGACGAGCATAAATCTGAATCCATCGTGAGCCTCGAACATCAGCTTTTCCATAATTTTTTAATTCATTTTCAATCATTACACCATCTTTACGATAAGTTAAATTTACAATGAAGTCACTGCCGTTCCATTCAGCATGTGGACTGCGTGGAAAAAAATGCATTAACCGATGGTCTTCACCGGGGAAACCTTTTTCAGGCATGTATATGCTTGCTATAGCATGGAGTATTGTTGATTTTCCGCTTCCATTTGGACCTAAAATTGCGGTTAACGCATGAGGTTTAAAAATAATCTCGTTTAATCCATTTATACATTTTAGTTTGTTAATTTTAATGGAGTTCAAGACTTGACCAGTAATGGTTTTTTTCTTTTTTTCTGCCATTTTCAAATCCTAGCATTATGTTGGGGGAATTCACCATGTAATTCAGAAACATATAACTGTGAACAGGGGATATATCAAATCCTTTTAATATTCTATTTGGCACAGTATTCTACATCAGGCCTCTTTTATGCTACAGACTTTTTGAGATGTCTGTAATTTTAGACTTAATGTTATGACTGATCATATCTCCTATCCACTGGTGGCGCAGGAAAGTTAACCGGCTGCCACCATGGGATGATGTGTAAACCGTGCACAGGCGTGTTCTTACGGAGCGGCACTTTCATTTATCTGTACGCGAACCTCCATTCCTGCATCGTGACAGGCCTGCAGCCACTGCGCCACTTCCAGCGGATCGCCCTCCCGGCGTACCACCCTGCCTTCTTTATTCCATAACTGCAGACAGGTGCTGCCGTCGAGACGCACCACAAAATCCCCACGGCAGGCCTGATACGTTATGCCGTTCAGCTGCACCGCCAGATCAGTGGCAGAAGTGCCGTCTGCGGGCAGACCTGCTGCCGGGACCAGCGGCAGTACGACGACTTCTGCCGCACGCTGTTCTGCCCGGAGGCGGTCCTGTTCTGCCAGCAGCAGAGGCTGTGCCACGGCCCGGCCGGCGTCCGTCAGCTCCACTGCCAGCTGCAGATTCGGGGCGCGCAGGGTACGCAGCCAGCCGGCATCCTCCAGACGACGGCAGGAGGCGCGCAGGTTTGGCCCGTAGACCGGGGCTTCCCCGCTTCGCTCCAGCACCCGTTCTATGTCCCGCGTCAGCACGGGGCCTGGCCGTTTTTCATCAAGGGCAGCCAGCACAATCAGCACTCTCCGCTGCAGTGGCGACGGTCGGCGGCTCTGGGTCATTACCTGTCATCCTCCGGCCAGATGAGCTTTCTGAGGCGCTGAAAGTCGGCGTCAATGAGCTCCTGTCTCTTTATGGCATTCATTGAGGCATAGCCATTTATGGCCAGTTCATGCCAGAAGATCAGCACGGCTCCGGCTTTGGCTGACTCGCAGAGATAAATCGCGCCCTGGCTGTTCAGATTGCATTCCCGGATGCGTCGTTCCGCAAACCGGGTCAGTTGTTCATAGCTGAGTGAAAACGTCATTTCCTGATCTATCCTGCACGCTCCATCTGATAATGTTCTGACAGGTAAAAATCATATCATGTATGATTTGTGTACTTTTGATTTCTGATAATATCAGATATTGTTTCATTTTTAATGATAAAAATCATATCCGATATGATTTTATATATATTTCTTAATTATCATATCATTTGCGTCTTTTCTGCCGCGCAGATCCGGTTTCCGGCTAAGTCGGATCAACCTAATCTTTGTTTCTGATATGAACACCTCGGAGAGGTGTAAGCAATGGTATAAACGAAATGTATTATGTATCTGCATCACAGCATGCGGGCACATTTTGCGGAAGGATATGAATCCCCCCGGAATAACTGGCAAAGGACAGATAAATGGACATTGAAATACGCCACTGCAATAACATCGTACGAGCACATATCACCCTCACTGCCGATAAACTGAACATTAAGTTTGCGCCAAATGGTACTGGAAAAAGTACGCTGTCACGGGCCATAAGCTGTGCGGCGCGGGACGACATTCAGGGACTACAGGCACTGATGCCCTTCCGGCTGCGCGGAGAAAACCCCGATAGCACCGGGCCCATTGTCATCGGTGCTGACGGGATTGGGGACGTGATGTGCTTCAACGAGGAGTACGTCAGTCAGTTTACGTTCCAACCGGACGAGCTCATCAGTGACAGCTTTAATATTCTTATCCGCAATCAAGCCCATGCGGAAAGAGAGCGTGAAATAGAAGAAATGACGCAAAAGATCCGGGCTGTTTTCACGGATCACACTGAGCTGAACTCTCTGATAGACCATCTACAGGAACTCAGTAATGCTTTCAGATCAACCAGTTCCGGGATTTCACGTTCTTCAACCGGCATGAGAGGTCTGTCAGGCGGAAATAAAATACACCACATTCCGGCTGGTCTTGAGAACTATCAACCCTACATTCGCAGTGAACGCCGCGTGGAATGGATTGACTGGCAGACAAAGGGACTCGAGTTTTCGCCCCTTTCGGATGGCTGCTGTCCGTTCTGTACCGGTGATATCACGGGAAAGGAAGCACAAATTCGCCAAGTCAGAGAGGAATACGATAAATCCACCATTAAAAACCTGACCGCTATCATCAGACTGGTGGAAAACCTCGGTAATTACCTGACGGAGAGCGCCAGAGAACGCCTTCTGGCCATTACTATGCTTCAGAACGGTCCGGAAGCCGAACATATCGAGTACCTAGTGGCGTTGAAACGCCAGACCGATACGCTGACAGAGAAACTCACTGCGCTGAGAGGCCTGAATGTTTTCAGCCTGCAGGAACAGCAGAACGTTCGGGAGGTGCTCACTGCCAGGTTGATTGACCTGCAGTTCTTCCCTGATCTGCAATCCGAACTCATGCAGGGGATCACCGACAGACTGAACGCGGCCCTTATGGACCTGATAAACCTTGCCGGACCGCTGCAGGGAAAAATTAACCGGCACCGGGACAGCATGATCCGGCTGATCGCACAGCACAAAACAAACATCAATAATTTCCTCACTTATGCAGGCTATAAATACAGGGTGGATATAGCCGGCGAGGGAGAGCAGAGAAAACTCAGGCTACGACACATAGATTTTGACGGGTACGTCAGCGGCGGTAGCCAGCATCTCAGCTATGGAGAACGGAACGCCTTTGCGATTGTGTTATTCATGTATGAATGCCTGTCAAAAAACCCGGGACTGATTATCCTTGATGATCCCATATCTTCTTTTGATAAAAACAAGAAGTTTGCCATTCTTGAAATGCTGTTCAGACGTGCAAGTGGTGAATGCCTGAAGAACCGGACTGTACTTATGCTGACGCATGACGTGGAGCCTGTGATTGACACGCTGAAGTCAGTCAGAAGGTTGTTCAGTAATCAGGTGACCGCCTCCTGCCTGCGCCTGTCTGCTGGAGTCATAGAAGAATTACCTGTTAACGACGGCGATATCATGACATTCATGCAGATCTGCAAATCCATCACCGCGTCAGCAGACTGTGAGGAGATCATTAAGCTCATCTATCTTCGTCGCTACTTTGAAATCGTTGACGAACGTGGTGATGCTTATCAGCTTCTATCCAATCTATTCAATCGACGCGTCGCCCCGCTGGATTATCGCGAGCCTGCCGCTGCGGGCTCGGGCTATCCCAAAATGGCTCCTGAGAAAATTCAGCAGGCCTTGCGGGATATCCGGGAGTATGTGGACAGTTTTGATTACCCGCGACTTCAGGCTCTCGTCAGCAGCCCAGATGAAATAAAAAACCTGTACCGTCGCTGTCGTAACGGCTATGAAAAACTGCAGGTATTCCGTTTACTGGAACTGGATCAGGACCATCCGGTAATACGAAAATTCGTTAACGAAACGTACCACATTGAAAATGAGTTCATCTGTCAACTAGATCCGTCCAGATTCGATCTCATCCCGGAGTACGTGATTATGGAATGTGACAAGCTCATCGCCCTGCCACCGGCAGCAAACCAGAGCTCGGTTGCCCGTATCGCTTGAGCCACTGTTTTTGCCGCCGGAAGATAGGCTTTAGCTCCCTGATAGTCTGATCTTCGAAGATACCCTACAGTTTAGGACCGCTTACTGTAGATATCTGTTAAAACAGCCCGTATACGGGCTGTTTCTTGGTGCCCTTATCTCCTGACTTTGAAAAGAGTGTCTTACTTCACCCAGTCTTCCAGCACCAGGTCAGGCACTCGCTCAAATTCTCTTGTATTATTCGTTACCAGTATCGCCCCGGCGGCGATGGCGTGCCCGGCAATCGCCGTGTCGTTCGGGCCGATCGGCGTCCCGGCCAGCCGCAGTGCCACTTTAATCTTCGTGGTGGCGTCTACTGCGGCGCGATCCCAGGGCAGGATGGCATCGAGGCGGGCGCAGAATTCATCGACCAGTTGGACGTGACGTGGTGAGGCCTTTGGGCCGGTAGCCCCGAAGCGCATTTCAGAGTAGGTGATGGCCGAGACCACTATACGGTGGCCGCGTAGCACCGCCTGCTCCAGACGCTTCAGGACGGCTTCTGGCTGTTCACGCATGATGAACGAGCAGATACAGGTATCAAGCATATAAGTCTTGTTCACAGGTTAAATCGCCCTTCGTCGCTGACAACATCCTCGCGCTCCGCCATAAAATCTGGATCGGCTTTTTCGTACTCTAGGAATGATCCCCAGGTTGGCCGGACGGGGCGCAGGATGATGCTGTCCCCTTCCCGGACGATCTCGAGCTCGCTCACCCCCTCAAAATCCAGATCACGAGGCAAACGGATGGCGCGGTTGTTGCCATTTTTAAATATCGATACGGTTCTCATGTTTTTTCTCTCCCGAGCATATGGATATGTGAAACATATCCGGAATATTCAAAGCACCGGGTGTGTGCATATGTTTAGTATAGGCAGATGTGTGGCATATGTATAGCGGTAGCATATGTAGATGCCAGGCATATGTTTAGCATATCTCTATTTCTTTCTTTTTTATCGGAGATCCGAAAAAAGGTTAAGTCTGATCTTAATGAAATTACATGGAATTTGAGTGATATCCCTTACCCCACATCTCCAACGTGCTATCTATAAAGGTTGATACATCTCACTTAGTCCGGAGGTTGTTATGAGCGTCAAAATCACAGGTTTAGACAAAATGCAGAAACAGCTAAAAGAGGTTGAGAGAGCAACAGAGGCATTAAACGGAAGTTATGATGTCCACTTCGATGCTAACGATCCTGTCAGCATTGAGAACGCGATTCAGGAAGCCTATTCCATGGTGTACGAACGCGCTTCTGGTTATGCCACTAATCCGATGGTCAGCCCATTAATCGAACACATGAAAGAAAATCTGCGCCAACAGATTCTGGACAGAGCAGAACAACAAAGACAGGAGAGCGGGCAGGATGGCAATTGATATCTTTCAGTCACTTAAAAATTGCGTATTCGACCTTCAGCGCGCTGACGTTCAGAACTATCAGCAACCTCTTAAGCAATTGGCCCGGCTCTTGAATTCAGAGAATCTGCAGTCAGTTAATGCACATCTGACCCGCAATGTTGAACTTGATACCTTTCTGGCCAGGAGTGAAGATACTGAATCCAGCATGGCTGGTTCCGCTGTTCTACAGTGGCCTGATGAGCCCGCTGATATTTTGGGCCTGAAGTTGCTGCTGATCGAGAAAATGGCAGACGATAACAATTTTTCCTTTAATTTCTGTCATACATTTTTCTATGATCGAAACATTATTGAATCCATTCGAAAATTCACGTCGTCATTAGTTGCCCCGTTCGTGCGCGATTACCAGTTGTATGTGGAAAACCAACACGATCCTGAGCCTGCAGTGTTTCGGCCGGTTTCCCGAAAAATTTTTATTGTTCATGGCCATGATAATGATGCCCTTCAGTCTGTTGCCCGTTTTATATCCCGGATAGGTCTTGAGGAAATCATTCTTTCAGAACGTCCTGACGGCTCCAGGACGATTATCGAGAAATTTGAAGCAGAGTCAGGGGATGTCAGTTTTGCCATCGTGCTGATGACGCCCGACGATAGCGGCAGTGCTCTGGCATCTGAAAGCACACGTCTCCGCGCACGCCAGAATGTCCTGTATGAGCTCGGATATTTCGCCGGGAAGCTTGGACGCGGGAAAGTACTTGTACTCAGGAAGGGAGATATCGAAATCCCTTCAGATCTTGCCGGGGTTCTCTATACCGAGCTTGATGAGCATGGTGGATGGAAACGCAAACTGCTGAGTGAGCTTGCGTATGCCGGTGTTCCTTTTGACAAGGATAAAGCATTAAGCGCCTGATCTCCTTCATTTAGTAAGAAAAAGGCCGCTAAGCGGCCTTAATTTTTGGTCAGTCGTCATTTTCCAGCGCTGTTTTGAGCGCTTCCTGCTCCGGAGTCAGCTCGTTGCCGGACAGCATAACCTTCAACTTCTCTTCGACTGCTGGCCAGTCATCAAAGAACGGACTGACCTGGTCACGCGCAATCCGGCGATATGCCCCTCGGTGGGAGCTGAAGACACTGGTCTGTAATCGTATCAACAGGTTAACAAGGCCTTCATCAGTGGTAGTAACTTCTCTGACCCATTGCTTCACGGTTTCACCTGAACTCATGTCTCTCCAGGCGTAGAGATACCCGAGAAGAGACTTGCGCAGGAGAAGCTGTTGCTGAAGTTCTGGTTGATTCATACGTTCCGCAAACCTGTCACGCAACCGTTCCGTAATATCGCGACTGAAAAGAGCGTCTGAAGGCGAAGGTACTGCATTCTGAGCAAGTCCATGTTCCCAGATAAGATCCCGCATAAAATCGGCTATCCAGAACGGCGAAGCACCCGTAACGATCAGTTTTTGCATAAGCGTGATCGTTCTGGTCTCATCAATATCCTGCATATGCTTCAGCAGATGCCGTACAACCTCATTAATGGCCATTTCACGCAGGGAAAACCATGGGTTACGGATACTGAAGCGAGTGCTCACCTCATCGGTGTGATCGAAGAAAAAATGAACCAGTCCTGCGCACTCTTCGAAATTACGTTCTCTTATCAGGCCTGGAGTCAGTCTGCTCAGTATATGTTCAAACCAGGTTCCGGACAGACTGCCCACACTGTTGATTTTTGAGAGCAGCAATTCAGAAAGCTGCTGCTGTTTTTCCGATACGCCAGCCTGCTCAAAAAGCTGTCTGAAGAATTCAGGTGGCAGAACATTCTGTGGTGAGGAGAAGGCAAAATAATATCGCCAGTGCGTCAGGCTGCTGAGTCGTTTACCGGTCGTCTGGATATGACGAAAATCCTCACTGACGGGCTCAAAAAGATTCAGATATTCATCATTATGTCCACTGATACCTGGGATCCAGTCTGCAAGTGTCAGAAACGAGTCTGCATTTGATGCCCTGAACGTCTTCATACATCTGATAAGCCCCTCCCGGAAGTCTGCTTTCTCTCCGTCAGAAAGCATACCCTGACCGGTTTCAATCACGGACCGTTCTGTCAGGTAATGCTCTGTCCAGTCATACAGAGCCGGGTTTGTCACCCGTATAAGCTGAAGCAGGCACAAATCAGGGAAATAAACAAAATCCCGCATCCCCGGATAAAGAAAAATCAGGGAATTAATGGCCTGATGGATTTCCCGTGGCGTCGAAAGTGCGGCACCATAGGTATCAGTCACCGCGATGAGATCCCTTACCATTCCAGAGTCTGGCGGTTGATTATTAATTTGCTGATATAGAGCCTCAGCCCGCTGGCGAAATTCATTACGTAAATCAAAGGCTTCAGGTCGGGGTAATTTAAAACTAAGCTGAATGATTTTCTGGAGATAACGGCTGCCATCTTCGATATTCAGCGCATGTTCAACGGCATGAGTGATAATCTGCCTGTCATAACAGAGAATATGGGTAAAGCGGGGCAGATCGGCTACTGCACGCACAAGCCTGAACACTTCCGCCACCTGGGATGGCTCCAGTCGGTCCAGATCATCCATGACAACAATGAACTTCAGATCCAGACTCACCAGTTGTCCTGCAATTTCAGCCCGAAGCTTTGTCGTGGTTTTCTGATCAACAGCCAGACGGCTGTCTGAAAATACCTTTATTCCGCCTGCTATCCAGTTAATAATGCTGGAAAACTGTCCGATATATTGAACCAGTGGAAGGACGCGCGATGAAGTATCCTGAGCATACTCAATCACTTTTTGAGCTTCCGGTGACAACAGATATTTACGCCAGAGCTTTTTGAAGCCCTTCGGGGGATAGCGTATTTCCATTTCCTGCTGGATAACCGTGGCAACCGGAAGAAAGAGCGCTTCAACCGGACTGCCGCCACTCAGCCAGGGAGAAATATGCAGCACATGCGTGTGAGCATCTTTTTTCAGGGCAAGGTTTCTCAGGATCAGATTAAGGAGGCTTGTTTTACCCGATCCCCATGCACCTTCTATTCCGACAACATTTGAAGCCTCCAGAGGAAGAGTAAGGATGGAACGGGATATATTTTCTGCGATATTACCGAAACCGTATCGATCCTCAGGTACATCTTCAACTGCCGCATCAAGCCCTTTCTGGTTCCACAGCTGCCTCAGTATCTTCATATTACAGATCTCCGTACAGGCAGCGCAGCCCGGTCAGGGCCTCCGCCAGCGGGCCTTCTTGACACCGCGTGGCGAGCTCCCGGACCAGCGTCTCAAAGGCCTCCGCCGGCATAAAAATCCGCAGGCCGTCTATCCCGAAGAAGCCCTCCGGCGTGACGTTTCCGGGCGGGGAGAACATCACTCGCTCCCCCTGGTGACCGTGCGTCAGGGCTTCCGGATGCCGGGCATACAGCGTGAACAGGCCCAGCAGTTCGGATAACGCTTCCCAGCCGTACGGCACCACGAAGTCCTGGCCGGTGATCAGCAGGTGCAGACGGGGTGTGGTGTACCAGGCCCCCGGGCGTTCTCCGGGGTGCTGGCCGTCAACGCGGATCTCCAGGCGCAGCGTGCCGGCCTCAATGGTTTCCGTGACGGCAGAAATAACCGGGCGCAGCTCCTGTGCCAGCGTTCTTGCCTGTTCTGTGTTCCAGTCCAGGCCGCGCAGCATCAACGGGAAAACAGCTTTCAGCCGCGGCAGGGTGAAGATTTCTGCCAGCACCGCGTCCGGCACCTCCGCCAGGCCAAAACAGTCGCTCTCGAGCGGACGCAGGAGGTGTTCGGCATACATCTGATCCACCACGGGGCGCAGCGCTGCCCGGAAGGCTTCAAACTCTTCCGTCCAGTTTTTCCCGGCCAGGCGGAAAATCCCCTTCAGGTAGTGACCGTCCACAGGGCGATCGTGCTCCACCTGCCAGGCCAGCAGGTTGCCAGTGATGTCCAGCAGCGTGTCCAGGGCCGGGAGTGTGGCCAGCCTATTATGCCCGCGCAGGAAGGCCTCCCTGACGTGAACCAGGACAAAGCGCAGTTCGTCGCGGGAGAGCGCTGACGTGCTGAAGGTCTGGCCCAGAATGATATGCCGGTACAGCTGCCGGACCGTGGCCTCCGGATCGGCAATGAGCTGAAAATACCCGTCACCGGGCGCGACCGTTTTCAGGCCGTCATCGAGGAAGCGTTCGGCTAGGGCGTTGACCGAAGTATTTTCCCGACCGGCACGCGTTTTCAGCGCCTCGATAAGTTTTTTGTGAAAACGCAGGTTAAGCTGGCTTAGCATCATCGATCCTTTAATGTTTGTTTTGTTCTTAATGCTAACCTAGCATTTTATTATTAGCTATTAATCAGTTTTTTAGTTTTTGAAAATTGTGATGCTTCTAAAATTACTAAAATTGAGGATTTTAATGCTACAACAATGCCTGCCTCTTCTTATTTCTCCGGAGATCCGAAAACCCCAGTTCCGGATCCGCAGATCCTTCGCTGCCGCCCGCCGGCCCGCTTTCACATGATGTGGTATCCAGCTCTGCTGACATGACACTGTATGTTGTGTTTCTTCCCGTGTTCCCGAGCCAGTCATCAGCGACAGAAAAGATCGCTTTGCTTATTCACTGATCGTGATTCATTTCCGGGAAATCTTGGATCCGATAAAAATCGGATCATGGAAAAACAGTCATCCTGTAATTTAGCATGGTTACTACATTTCCGGATATTATTGCCATGATCACTTTTTATGTTGGTTATTGATGTGAGTGTTAATAATAGCCTGATAACAATATTCTGTTGCCGGAGGCATGCTATAGCGTAATACTGGTGTATACTTAATTGTGTGCAGAGAGTATGTAAGATGAGGTGCATTATGAAGCAGCGCATTACAGTCACCGTCGACAGTGACAGCTATCAGTTGCTCAAGGCATATGATGTCAATATCTCCGGTCTGGTAAGCACCACCATGCAGAATGAAGCCCGTCGTCTGCGTGCCGAACGCTGGAAAGCAGAAAATCAGGAAGGGATGGCTGAGGTCGCCCGGTTTATTGAAATGAACGGCTCTTTTGCCGATGAGAACAGGGACTGGTGAAATGCAGTTTAAGGTTTACACCTATAAAAGAGAGAGTCGTTATCGTCTGTTTGTGGATGTCCAGAGTGACATTATTGACACGCCCGGGCGACGGATGGTGATCCCCCTGGCCAGCGCCCGCCTGCTGTCAGACAAAGTCTCCCGTGAGCTTTACCCGGTGGTGCATGTCGGGGATGAAAGCTGGCGCATGATGACCACCGATATGGCCAGTGTGCCGGTCTCCGTTATCGGGGAAGAAGTGGCCGATCTCAGCCACCGCGAAAATGACATCAAAAACGCCATTAACCTGATGTTCTGGGGAATATAAATGTCAGGCTCCGTTATACACAGCCAGTCTGCAGCCATGTGAAGTGGTCAACAAAAACTGGCCACCGCGTTAGAGTTTTTCCAGTATCGATTTTCCGATTCGTTTGGGGGTAACCCACCATTATATTCGTGCGGTCTTAGTGCGCTGTAATATCCAACGATATAGTCCGTTATGGCGTGAGCTGCCTCGCTGAAGCTTACGTAACCCACCACCGGCATCCATTCGTTCTTCAGACTCCTGAAGAAGCGTTCCATTGGGCTGTTATCCCAGCAGTTTCCGCGCCGGCTCATACTCTGCGTGATCTGGTATCGCCACAATAACTGCCGGAACTGCCTGCTCGTATAATGACTACCCTGGACGCCCTTCTAAGAGTCAAGCTGTTATCGGGATACTGTTGATCCGCCTGTTTTGATTGCGCAGTAACGTGTAAACTTCGCGGGAGATATATCGCTTTAGACAGCGTATCGCTTCCATTTTTGTATGTCCTTCGGCTACACGCCTGGCGACATATTCCTTTGTTTTTGCGTCAGTTCGTAAGTGTCCGATGGCGATGATGTGAAGTGCACTATTTGCAGCACGATCTCCACCACGATTAAGTCGGTAACGGTTCGTTTTTCCAGAAGAAACGGGGACCGGGCTGACACCACACAGTGCCGCAAATCCTGATTCTGATCTTAACCGTTGAGGATTGTCTCCGGCAGTGATCAGCAACTGTGAAGCGCTTTCGTATCCGATAGCATTACGTTTAATCAGCTCAGGTGCCAACTCGTCGACAATTGCCGCAATCATGACATCCAGATCAGCGATTTCGTCATGTAACTCGAGATAGCGTCGGGCAAGGGACTTTAATGAA